>OLGY01000012.1_pt1 | contig 188320 bp, 168 predicted proteins | sample 1605951 | NCBI WGS metagenome assembly OLGY01 (sample SAMN03283280) | human gut metagenome | biome: human-associated habitat; material: feces | host: Homo sapiens | place: Peru | collected 2012
TAGAGACAGAACAGTCGGATATTACTGTTGCACAGGCATATCTTCAAATTGTGTTTGCACGCTGCATAGGAAAACTGAATCTGGTAGAGAAGAGTCATGTGGGGAGCAAAGACCTTATTTACCAGACGGTTTCCTATATATCAGCAAATTTCAAGAAAAAGTTATCATTGGAAGAAATGGCAAAAGACCTGGGTGTGAGTAAATATGTCTTATCCAGACTCTTTTCCAAAATCTTTCATAGAAATTTCAATCAGTATCTTAATGATGCAAGGTTGAACTATGCATGTAATCGCTTGGAAAACACGAGCGATTCTATTACAAATATTTGCCTGGATAGTGGATTTGAAAGCCAGAGGACATTTAACCGAGTATTTAAAGAAAGATATAAAATATCACCGAGTGATTATCGGAGTACTTGTGTTAAAGAGATGTTGTCATAAAAGGTTCTGTTGATAGAAATATTTACTTCGATTTTGGGAGTTCGAAGAACGGAGAAATCGCAATTATTATGAATATGATATAATATGAAAATATTTGCAGAAAATAGCACTTTATTTTATTATGAAAAGAGCAAGGTGTATTCTAAAGAAACAAGAAAGGCGGGGCGCATATGAACATGAGAAAATCCATAATCGATTTTAATGAAAAAAAAGGATTCATCTGTGATATGGATGGTGTGATTTATCATGGCAATCAGATATTGCCGGGTGTTCCGGAATTCATCCGGTGGTTGCATGATGAAAAGAAAGAATATTTATTTTTGACAAATAATAGTGGATATACACCACGGGAATTAAATCAGAAACTGGCAAGGATGGGACTTGATGTGCCGGAAGAACATTTTTATACCAGTGCATTGGCAACAGCCGCTTTTTTAAAGGAACAGGCGGCAGGCTGTTCAGCATTTGTGATAGGAGAAGCCGGTCTCTTAAATGCACTTTATGACGTTGGCATTACAATGAATGATGTAAATCCGGATTATGTTGTTGTGGGAGAGGGACGTTCCTATTCATTGGATACTTTAACGAAAGCAACGAATTTAGTTTTGAAGGGAGCTAAGCTGATTGGAGCAAACTCGGATGTTTCCGGACCAATCGAGAACGGAATTGCTCCTGCCTGTCGTGCATTGATTGCACCCATTGAAATGGCAACAGGTACACAGGCATATTTCTGTGGGAAACCGAATCCGCTGATGATGAGAACAGGATTGAATATGCTTGGATGTCATTCAGCAGAAGCTGTAATGGTTGGGGATCGTATGGATACAGATGTGATTTCAGGAATGGAAAGTGGTATGTCTACTGTATTGGTTCTCTCCGGATGTTCAACGAAGGATACACTCAAAACTTATGCTTATCTTCCGACAATGGTATTGAATGGAGTGGGAGATATCGCCGGTATGGCAAAAGCAAAAGAGGAATAGTGTGATTAGGCAAATACCAGGAGGTAAAGTATATGATGAAACTTGATAATTTTGTAGGAATGATGACAGGACATTTTGATAATAAGGATCAATTTGAGAAAATGCAGGCAGAGGGGAAAACATATCCATATGCGGAACATGTAAATACAATCTGTAATGACAAAATAAATAACCTTCCTGAAGATTTCAAAGGAAAATTTGTTGTTGAAGAGAGTTATTATGAAATTAATGGGAAACGTCATGCATCTCCACATCTTTTCCTTATCACGGAAATAGAACAGGGAATTTTACTTTCTTCTTATGAAATTCCAAAAGGAGAAGATAAAAATACATTTTCATATGATTCTATGAAGAATGTTGATTACTCTAAACTAGAAAAATCTGAAAAATTTACTCCGGCACTTTATCATGAAAAGGACGGAATCTGGGAGGGAGGCAGCACAAGCCGGTTCTCTCCGGTAATGACATTCAAACTTTGGGAAAAGTTTTCCAACAATTTTCTGGAAGTATCAGAAAGCATGGAAGTTAATGGAAAGAGAACTTTTGGATATGATGAACCAATAATTTATAAGCGTGTATAATCAAAGGTCTGCATGATAACTATGACAGTGTGACTGGAAAGTCACAGGGTGATGAGATTATTATTCCGTTTAAAAACCTGATCAATGATGCATATTGCAGGGATAAGGATATTTCAAAGAAGGTTACAACGGCACATCGTAGAAAATGGACTACTGATGAATATATGTGCGGTTTTGCCCCATATGGATATTTGAAGTCTAAAACAGAGAAGAACAGAATTGTTGTTGATGAAGCAACTGCAGGAAATGTCAGGCTTATATTTGAATTGTTTTTAGATGGCAAAGGTTATACGCCGATTGCAAAATATCTGAATGAGCAGGGAATAATGTCACCGTTGATGTATTTAAAATCTCTTGGTTATCAGCAGAATGTAAGAACCAATGGTGTATAAAGAAAGCTGGTAAATCGAAAGAAGTATCTCCGGAAGAAAAGATTGCAACACTTGAAAAGAAGGTGAAGAGCCTCGGTAGTAAAAAGATGATGTTGTATTCTGATTATAAAGATGACAAGCTCACGAGAGAAGAGTATGTCAAACGTTCAAAGGCGATGGTGGAGCAGATAGATGAATTGCATCAGGAAATCGAACAGCTTAAAACAGAAATACTGCCAGAAGATAATTCTTCTAGTAAGTTTGAGACACAGTTAGAAAGTATCATCAATATGGAATCTTTTCCAAGCTTGCGACAGAAATACGATAAAATACAACGAGGAGCAGGGCTTGTTTGCACTCACCTGTGGCAAAAATGCGCTCCGCTCAGAGAGCATAGATGAGTTAGAAGTCGGAAATGCAAGGGTGGAGAATGGGGATACTTACTATCTGTCGTTTAAGTTCAGCAGGCAGCATGCTGAATAAATACAGCTTATCAGATAATGCTTTTGAACATAAAAAAGGGTGCACCGGTGGGAAAGGTGTGGTATAATACATATTATCTACAACCAATACAATGGTATGTAAATAATCAGTATGAAGAAGGAGAACACTAAAATGAAGGGAAAACTCGGATATCTGCAGGTAATCCTTATGATTGGCTGCATACCACTGACTGTTGCAATTATGGCAATTACCATATATTCAGCCGGTAAAATGAAAAGTGAGCTGATTGACAGCACATATCTTCGTCTGAAGGCCTGCACTACATCTGTTGAGCAGTATTTTACATGGGATATCAGGGAGGATATTCTGGAAAGAGATGAAATAAGCTATCAGTTCATAGATTCACTCAAGGCTGATGATATTGAACAGACTCTGTTCATTGGCGATGAAAGATTCATTACATCAATAATTGATGAAAACGGAAAGAGAAATGAAGGAACGAAGGCTGAACCTGAGATATGGGAGCAGGTAAAAGCAGGAAACGATTACAAGGCATCGGGAGTAGAAATACATGGGGAGAAGTATTATGTATATTACTCACCTGTATATTCAGACGATGGAGAGATTCTGGGAATGGCATTTTCGGGAGAAAGACAATCCGCAGTAGAGAATTCATTGGCTGATACGCTGATGAACCAGTTCATAATATCGGGCATACTGCTTGTGTTGTTTGTATGCATTATGATAGTTCTTGCATTCAGAATCCGCAGACCGCTTATGATAACATCAGGTTATATTGAGCGTGTGGCTGATGGTGACCTTTCGGGAAGACCTGAATGCAGCTCGGTTATATCAGAGGTTAAAACCCTGATAAATGCCTCTACCTCCTTAGCGGACAAGCTCGGAGGGATTGTTACGGAGGTGGACGAACATGCAGATATTCTTGATAGCAGCATGGCTTCATTAAATGAACTGGCGGAAACGAACAGTACCAGCACGAACCAGATAAGACAGGTGATGGATGACCTGTCATCCACGGCGGTAACGCTTGCTGATAACGTACAGTCTGTTAATGCCAAGGTCAGCGAAATGGGTGACAATATGTCTGCAATCAATTCGGAGGCGGTTACCCTTAACGACAATTCGGATAAAATGAATAGGGCGGGTCAGAATGTATCTGAGTCAATGACCCTTGTACTGACAAGCTCGCATACAGCATCGGACATTATTGCCCAGCTTATAGAACAGGTAAATGAAACCAATAAGGCAATAGCTTCCATTAATGAAGCGGTTGAACTTATTTCGGATATTACATCGCAGACAAATCTGTTGTCACTTAACGCATCGATTGAGGCGGCGAGGGCAGGACAGGCAGGCAGAGGCTTTGCTGTTGTTGCCTCAGAAATAAAACAGCTCGCAGATCAGAGCAGTCAGGGGGCAGATTCGATTAAGAATATTGCAGACAACATTCTTGAGAAATCCAACAGATCCGTGATCCTGACAGGCAGAATGAAGGAGCTTGCCGAGAAGGAGCAGACAGATATAGGAAATGCAAAGGAAAGCTTCGATATACTGAACCGTATAATAGAAGAAAATGCTGCTATTGCACAGACGGTTATGGACAAAACAAAGAATCTTGAAGCTCTTAAGCTTGATATTATAAACAGTGTGTCTGAGCTCAGCGCGATAAGCGAAGAAAATGCTGCCAGCAATGAGGAGGTAACTGCAAGAGTTACGGAGATTGCAGAGTCAGTTAACAGAATCTCAGAGGATACACAGACTGTAAGGAAGGTATCATCTGACATGAAAGAACTGATGGGGTACTTTAAGTAGTCGTGTACATATGCGATACCCGGGCTGCCACCAAGCTTCTTCCAAAGGTAGTGATGGGAATAAGCATCAATGAAGCTTTTGCCGGCAAGGATATAGGTGTCGATGAAAAGGTATCAGTCCGTCAAGGATTTGATACCTTTTTGTGTATTAGGATGATGTTGGGGAGCTATAACATTGCAAAAGATGAAAAAGAATGTTATAATAGACACATGAGGAGGGCACCGGATGATGGAATATAAAGATAATGATTTCGGTAATCTTATAAAGAGTATCAGAAATAAGAATAAAATCAATGCGGAAACACTGGTAAGGGGTATTTGCTCGGTGAAGGTTCTGAATAATATAGAGAACGGGAAAACATTTCCCGGTTATCTTTTGAGGAATTTTCTGATTGACAGGCTCGGACTTGCGAGAGAGTGGTTTGAGAATATGCTCACGGTAGGTGAGTATGAGGAGTGGCAGTGCAGGAGAAGGATAATCAGTCAGCTCAGAAAGAAAGAATACATGAGTGCGGATGCGCTGGTTGAAGAATACAGGAAAAAATATATTGCCGGAGACATAGCAGCTATAGATGGTATATGTGTACAGAAACTTGATGAAAATGAAGCGGATGAAAAGCTGAGACTGCAATTTTATTATACCGTGAAGGGGATGTGTGGTAAAGATGGAGAGGAGCCCTATTATGAGCTGGCGGCCGCATTGACATCTAAAGCATACCATGGTGGGATAATTGATGAGAGTATTCTTTCAAGATATAAGCTGTCGATTGGAGAGCTTAACCTTTATTTGGAAGCCGTGTGGCATAGTAAAGATGCAGGAAATAAAGAGAAGGTTATCAATGCACTGATAGCCTGCCTGGACACGCATTATTACGATATCAAAACGAAAGTAAAAATATTTCCCAAACTGGCGGTTTATTATTGCAGATTAAATGAAAATGCGACGGATTTAAATGTACTCAAGCGTATGCAGAAAATCTGTGATGAAGCCATAAGCCTTTTAAGAGCACAAAAGAGGGCTTATTATATAGTGGAGCTTTTTAATATTTACTTATGTATTGCAGATAAGCTATGTGAAAATTTAAAGGATGATGGGCATGTCGGATTTCAAAAACAGGTGAAGTTCGATAAAAGAAGAATAAGGCAGTGGCTTGACGCGATACTTAACGAGTACAGAATAAGAGAAGTCCCACTTACAATGCCGAATGATTTCTACATTTATCAGGAAGGAACTGCTTATTGTATTAATGATGTTATAAGGGCAAGACGGGAGTTGTTAAGATTTAACAGAAAAGATTTATGTGACGGAATATGTGCCGAAAAAACTATTGAAAAGACTGAACAGCATAAAAGTAATCTGCAGTATGCCAATATGAAACTTATATATAATCGTCTTAATCTGCCATGTACTTATCAGTATGCATCGCTTATTGTGCCGGATATTATTACCCTTGAAAGGGAAGAAGAAATCAACCAGCTTGCAGGAAGAAATGAATTATCCGATGCGCTCGCAGCTATGGAAGAACTAAAAAAGGATGTACCAGGGTATTCATATAATATGCAGGAGCTTGGGTGGATAGAGCAGGTTATATTAAACAATCGTTGGAAACTAACGCCACAGGATGCTGCAGACAGGGTAAAGACGCTTATAGAACTTACGGTTCCGTTAAAGTATATTGACAATTTCATAAATAACAGAAACCATGGACTTAGGAAAAATGAGCAGGTGAGGAAAAGAATCTATTTTACACGTACAGAGCTTGCTTGCATTGTATCACTTGCCGGATATTATGGTAAGTCAGGGCTCATGGAGAAAGCCATGGATTATATGGGACTGCTATATGAATATCTCACAAATAACGGAGAGAGTGATGACGTATATTGTATGGAGAGTGTATTTACAAGATTTATGACTCATTATACCAGTATGCTGGGAGATATAGGAAATTTTGAAGTCTCCGACAGACTTGCAGATGAGGCAGCAAAACGGATGCTTGAATTGTACCGGCCTGAGAAAATCTGGTGGCACAAATACAATAATCTATGGAATGATGAAACCAAGGAAAAAGACAAGGAGAAGTACAATTCGGTTCTGAGGGAATGTGCGGCATTGTGCGAAATATATGACGGAGAATCGGTTGCCAAAATTTTTACGAATAAAATTGTTAAACTTAATTAATTGTATCTGTATCATAATTTATTATATTTTCATCATGTAGAGGAGCTATAACAGAGTCCTTGTGTGGGCAATTTTCTGTATGCATCCTTATAAAAAAATGGATGAAAACCATACTACAACACACAAAAAAATAAGATATATGAACAAACATCCCCCTTTTCGGGAAAGGCATCTTTCCTGAAAAGGGGGATGTTTTATTAACGATATATGTTGTAAAATGTAAATGAAGAAAAAATGTACGTGCAGATTGCTTTAGAAAATATTGGAGGAATAGAATGAAGAACACAAAAAAGATATTTATCGGTGTTATGTTACTGCTGGCATCATTTTTTGTTATGGCGTGCGGGAACGGAAGTAATCAGACGGAAAAAGAAAGTACTGCAAATGAGGTATCAGAGGTTAAGAAATACACCGAAGGTATTAATATGTGCTCTATGTATTACGGAACAAGCTATACCATAAGGGAGAGCGTCGAGTTCACTATCGGAGGCCAGTCGGATTTGCATGATGATGTGTTTGCATTTCTGGCATATCGTAAGACTGATGATAAATATACCACGCTCATAGGCAGAATAGATTACACTGATTTGGCATCTGTGGATGGGGAGGGAGAACTTGGCGCGGTTGTTGACGAGGGAGAATTTCCCGAGGAACTTGTAAGCTATGTTGAGCTTGAGTTCTCAATGGATTATGCCATTAAGAGATTCTGTTTTGATGAGAATAATATATATGTCCTTGGATTTACGATGGTTGATGGAAAATTTGTTTATTCGTTATGGACATTTGAAAATGATGGAAGCCTTAAAGCGAATGTAAGTTTAGAAGGCGATAGTGAGATATATGATAATTGCGATAAGCTTGTCTGCTTCAAGGATGAAGGCACAGACTATATCGCATTGTGTTCTTTTGAGGATAAGAAAAGTTATATCACAATATGCAGTACTGGCGGTCAAGTTGTGGCACAGGAGGAGTACTCATATTATATACAGAACGTGTTCTGTGATGCAGATGGAAATCTTATGCTTGTAAGCAATTATGATGGCAGTGAGGATTATGATAAGCGTATAAGCAGATTGAAGTTGGAAAATGAAATTGATGATGCAGCATACATAACCGGTATAAAGCCATATATATCGGTGAAGGCTGTAGGAGACACAATGTACATGCAGAACAAGGACGGCGTGTATGTTATGGATGGTGCTGCCGGACAATACAATATGGTTATAAAGTGGGCCGATATCGGCACCGGCAATGCCGCTGATATTGTCAGAATGAGTGAAGATGTCTATGTCAGTGCCGATGTAAGCATCAGTGATGACAGCAGAAGCATCACTCTTCTCCGTCTTGAAAAATCAGATGCAGAATATACCGGGATGCGAAAAGAGGTTGTTATAGGTGTCAGTGTGGAACCTGACGGTTATCTTCAGAATATGGTGAAGCAGTTTAACTCGTCGCAGGGTATATATGAGGCAGTAATAAAAATCTATCCTTATTCATCCGACAGGACGCAGAAGCTTGGAACGGAGATGATTACAGGTAATGGACCTGATCTTATACAGCAGACGCTGTTTGATATCAGTGAATATGTATCTGTCGGCATGATAGACGACTTGCGTGATTATCTTGATGCTTCGGATAAATTGAGTGAGTCAATGCTTGTAGAGAGTGTGCTGGATGTGTGTAGCTACAATGGAAAGCTTGCTGTTATTCCGGCTGCGTTCGGAATATCCGCACTTCCCGGAAAGACTCAATATGTAGGGGCGGATGAGACATGGACTTTTGACGATTTCATGGAGTGTGTTGAAAGTAACCGAGGCTGTGCCATAGGCGGCATAGGTACATCATATTCCACAGGTGAATATCTTGTGATGCTTGCATATATGTCTGACAGAGGTAAATATGTTGATTGGCAGAGCTTCAAGGCGCATTTTGATAATGCTGAATTTGCAGAGCTGTTGGCGTATGCGGCAGGGTACAGAGTTGATGATGGATATGATGTTTCAACTGATGATAAGCTCCGTGAAGCACTGGCAAGCGGAGATAATATCGTATATGACATGAAAATCGGAAGCATGGCGGCATATCAGACGATTGAGGAAACATTAGGGGATGATGCTGTATTCAAGGGATATCCGTGCGAGAAAAATGAGCCGGTATACCATGCCGTTGTGAGTGATGGCTATGCAATTAACAGCATGAGTAAAAATAAAGAAGGCGCATGGAAATTTATAGAATTTCTTGTAACGCAGGGATATTCTGATGGTATTAAGTATCAGAGCAAGCCGGATTCTGCCACGCAGTTCCCGGTTATGGTGGATAAGCTGGAGGCTGTTTTTGACAGCGCAATGGAAATAGAACCTGTATATGACGAGAATGGTGAGATTGTGTACGATGCTGACGGAAATGTGCGGCAGAAGGAAAAGGGTTCAATGAACGGACAGACTTACTACGCAGCCACGGCTGAGGATGTGGAGCATGTCAGGTATCTTATAGAACATATCGGTGCCTTAAGCACAAGCAATGAGACAATCGATAATATTATTTATGAGGAGCTTGACAGTCTCTTTGCAGGACAGAGCACACCGGAGAGGGCGGCACAGCTTATACAGGACAGAGTTCAGCTGTATCTGGATGAGAAGCAGTAAGGCTATGGGAGACGGTGTTTCGGGATAAATGTTATTAAAGCGGTGGCGCTGGAATTCATATTCTAGTGCCACTTTTTCTATGGTATGAGGCTTTCACAGTATTATGTGTGAAAGCTTATTTACTTTGTGCTAAGGATAAATATAATAAATTACAGAATTGATACAACACTTTTAGATAACAAAAAAATAATATTTAAAACACAACAAAAATGTGCTATAATCTATCTATACATTTTTATTTGCAACTAAGGGAGAAAATATGGGTATCGGATTATTTTTGAATGATTATTATGACCTTTTGAAATTGATGCATGATAATGAAGTTATAATATTAGACGAAAAAGTGATTCCATTAACACAACAGCAGGTAGCTACAACTTTGAAATGCAGCAAAATGAAGATTAATAGTATGTTTAGTGTATTACAAAAACAGGATTTCGTTGAGCAAAAAACAAGAGGAAAGTATGTGTTGACGGATAAGGCTGAAATGATAATTGAGACAATAGAAAAGCTGCAATAATTACAGATAAGAAGCAAGTTAATATGCCTACATTGGATTGGATAGGAAAAGATAAGGTAACAGGAGAAAAAATAATGGATAACAGAAGTATAAAGAAGTTAGGAGCTGATTTATGGGAATCAGCAGATTTACTAAGAGCAGGTTCAAAACTGACATCAAACCAGTATTGTATGCCGGTGCTGGGATTACTTTTTTTAAGATATGCGTATAGTCGATTTAAATTGGTGGAAGCAGAGATATTAAAGAATAGACCAATGCGTAATGGTAGGCGAATGCCTATAGAAGCCAAGGATTTTTCTGCTAAAAGTGCACTGTTTTTGCCAAGAGAAGCACAGTATGATTATCTTGTGAACCTCCCTGAAAATATAGTAGCTGCCGATTTGAAGAATATTACTGGACAGGCAATGAATACAGAATATTATAAATAGAATAGTTGTTATGCAGTCGGAATGGGACTCTCAGAATGCATTACAGATTATGATAGTTTTTTGAAGATTTGGGATTCACTAAAGAGGCAGTAAGGAATAGAGATGTTCGCATTATAAAATTTGATTTCAGATATATTACTATTTCTTATTGTGACAAATCAAAGGAGATAGAAAAAGGCAGATTTGAAAATATAAGGTGACTGTTCAAACAAAATGTGTTGTTTTGAAGATTAAGAATTTATCGAACGGCAGTGAAAATAATCTATATGGGATGGATAAAGAGAGACATAAAACGTATACCAGAATAATTTCAGGTACAATAAAAAACTATTTTTCTATGCGAGATAGTAGTACCTAGAGAATTAGATAGAGGGCATTCTTTAGTTAAGATTATTATTCCAGCTAAATTAAAAAACGCAATAATGAATGAACTTAAAAGTAAGGGGATTACGAAAGAATATTTATTGCCAGATTAGATATGAAAGCTTATTAGGAAAGAAGGTGTAACACTAATGACCGAAGAAAAATTTAAAGAAATATTAGATAAAGGGGAAACTGATACAATTGAATTTAAGTCTTGGATAAATACAAGAAATATGAAAGAGATTATTTCTCTTGCTGTTGATGAATTAATAGCATTTGCAAATACTAAGGGTGGAACTGTTTACTTTGGTGTGGAAGATAACCCGATTGAAGTTACTGGTTGTGACAGGAACTATGATGGTCAGCGTATTATTGAGGGAATTTATGATAGAACTGTGCCACCATTATTTACAGAAATATCAGACTTCGAGTATCAAGGAAAACTCGTTATTGCAATATCAGTTAAAGCAGATGGAAAGACATATACCACTACAGATGGCAGATGTCTGAAGAGATTAGGTAGAAATTCAAAACCTGCATATCCGGATGAGATGAGCAATGCTTATTCTTCTGCACAGAATCCGGATTTTTCTGGCAGAATTATAGGCGAAAGTACTTTGGATGACGTAAATAAGTTAGAAGTGTACAGTATGAAGGAAAAGCTAAGAGTCAGAGATTCGAAATCCACATTACCGGATTTGGATGATATAGATTTTTTGAGAGACTTACAGCTTATAAAATATGATGGGGATGTAGAACGGCTGACTATTGCAGGTTTGCTCTTTGTGGGAAAAGAAACCTCAATTCAAAGATTGTTACCGCAGGCGGAAGTTATATATTTGCATTATTCAGCTGATAATTTAGAAGAATACGATGCAAGACTTGATTTGAAGCTGCCGTTAATAAGCGTTATTGACAAGTTGACCGAGAGAGTACAAGCATACAGTAAGATAGAGAACATTCAGGTAGGATTATTCAGACTTGAGGTGGAAGATTTTCCAGAGAGAGTATTTCAGGAAGCACTTTTCAATGCATTGTCTCATAGAGACTATCAGAGCAATGCAGCAGTTTATGTAAAACAATATCCGGATAGAATAGTTATTGAAAATCCAGGCGGATTCCTTGATGGAATTACAGAGGACAATATCATAACACATCCATCTATACCAAGGAATAAGCTGATAGCAGAGACACTTCAGAATTTGAAATATGTTCAGAGAACAGGTCAGGGAGTAGATATCATTTTTAAGGACATGGTTTCAATGGGTAAGCCATACCCAAGATACAGATCATTTAATGATGCAGTTTCTTTGACAATATTCAGTGCAATAGATAACACAGAATTTGTTAAGTTTATTACCGAAGTACAGGATAAGAATAATAAAATTATGCCTTTGGCTGAGACGATGATATTAAGAGAATTAATGGACAATAGAAAAGAGCAGCTATCGGAACTATCAAGAAAAGTCCAAAAATCTCTGGACGAAACAAAAAAGTCATGCAATGAGCTGATTAGCAGAGGTTTGATAGAGATTGTTGGCAAGGAATATATGCTCACAGCTAAGGTTTACGAGGCACTAAAATCAGATGTGGAATATACAAGAGATAAAACAGTCCAGTATATTAAAGCAAAAAATATGATTTTAGAATATCTGCAGACAAATGATCAAATAACATCTGCTAAGATACAGGAGATGTGTGGATTTACTAAGCAACAGGCTAGAAGTGTCATTGATAAGATGAGGAATGAGAAATTGATAGATATTTGCAGACGAGGAAATAAATCATATTATGTAATAATTTAGTATTTCGAGTTTTCTTTCGAGTTATTTTTAGAAAAAACTCGAAGGAAAACTCGAAAGGTAATCTTGTGTTGTTTAATAGGTATGATGCGGTTCTAATTAATGGCACTATTCGTGAGATTATATATTAGATACCTATAGTAATTGCTGTTTTCATGAATTACATATATTGACGCTTAGCAGGAATGCGGAAAGTGTTTCGAGTTTCTTTCGAGTTATTTTTAGAAAAAACTCGAAGGAAAACTCGGAGGAAAACTCGGAGGATAACTCGTATCATTGCAAACCATCTGCTTTGGGCTGCTAATTTGATGCTGAAAAGTGTAAAGCGGACATTCGCAATCCGCTTTCGCTACTTGCTCATGAACGCAGTCGCTTTGCGAACTGTCAGTGGGAGCTTTTAACTCCCACTGACATAAGCATCCCCCTTACCCCCCGCTTAGTGCTCTATACACTTGAAGCGGGGGATTGCTTATTCTGCGTTCAAAACGATGTGAAAATAGTGATATTTGGCAAAGCAGATATGCCCGGAATGTAGGAAATATCAGCGTTTGTAATATGCTGATAAAATATAAGGGAAGAGAATGAATTGTTAAAGAGAGTATTGATAGATAAATGTGTGGACTATAAGGGTTCACAGCCAAGGGTATGAGCCATTTGTGGTTCGTGCCCTTTTGTATTAATAATTGCCTTTTTAAAGATGTTTAAACTTGTCATTAAAAACAAAATGTGCTACGATTATGAAAATATCAGTAAATTAAAGTGTAAAAGGAGAATACGCAGATGGCAAATGTTATTACAGACGAAACCATAGAATATGTGGGTATTCTTGCAAAGCTGGAACTCTCCGATGAGGAGAAGGAAGCTGCAAAGAAGGATATGGGAAATATGTTAAATTATATCGATATGCTCAATGAGCTGGATACGGACGGAGTACAGCCGATGTCGAATGTGTTTCCGGTCAAAAATGTGTTCCGCGAGGATGTCGTGACTAACGGCGATGACAGCGAGAATATGCTTGCCAATGCCCCGGAGGAGAAGGATGGCTTCTACATGGTGCCTAAGACGGTGGAATAAATACAGTTGGAAATTTAAAATATAAAATTAAGAATAGATGTTTGGAATCGGTTTAACGGTGTGACATATTTTATATTTCTGATATATGTCATGTATCGCTGTTGCAGGATTGGCTTATAAAACAGTTTAATGTTTTTAAATGCTGTTTTTATGAAGCTGATGGATATAGTATCGATTCTAAGTATTTATGGATTGGAGATAGATTATGGATATTGCAAAGATGACGGCTGTGGAACTTGGCAGAAAAATCAAGGCTAAAGAAATTTCTGTCCGCGAGGCTGTGGAGGCTGTGTTTGACAGAATTAAGGCAGTGGAGGGAGAGTACAACTGTTATGTCACCCTCTGTGAGGAGCAGGCATTAAAAAAGGCTGACGAGGTTCAGAAAAAGATAGATGACGGGACGCTCACGGGACCGCTTGCAGGCGTGCCTGTCGCAATCAAGGACAATATGTGTACGGAGGGCGTGCTTACAACCTGCTCCTCGAAGATTTTATATAATTTTAAACCGACATTTTCTTCGGAGGCTGTGTTAAATCTTGAGAAGGCTGGTGCTGTCATAATCGGCAAGACCAACATGGACGAGTTTGCCATGGGAAGTACAACCGAGACATCGTTTTTCGGACCGACGAAGAACCCGAGAAATCCGGAGCATGTTCCGGGAGGTTCATCGGGAGGTTCGGCTGCGGCTGTTGCGGCTGATGAATGTTTCTATGCGCTCGGCTCCGATACGGGCGGCTCAATCAGACAGCCAAGCTCCTATTGTGGAGTTGTCGGAATGAAGCCTACCTACGGAACAGTGTCAAGATACGGACTTATCGCATACGGCTCATCGCTTGACCAGATTGGACCTATAACCAAGGATGTCACGGATTGTGCGACGGTGCTTGAAGCGATAGCCTCATACGATGCAAAGGATTCCACCTCCGTAAAGAGAGAGCCGGAGGACTACAAGTTCACGGATGCGCTTGTCGAGGATGTTGCAGGGCTTAAAATAGGTATTCCGAGAACATATTTTGGCGAGGGAATCGACGAGGAGGTCAAGGAGAAGGTATTAGCGGCGGCAAAGGTGCTTGAGAGCAAGGGTGCCATTGTCGAAGAGTTTGACCTCGGACTTGTTGATTACGCCATTCCTGCCTACTATATCATTGCGTCTGCGGAGGCAAGCTCGAACCTCGCACGTTTTGACGGCGTGAAGTACGGCTACAGAACCGAGGAGTACGAGGGACTTCACAATATGTACAAGAAGTCGCGCTCAGAGGGCTTCGGAGCTGAGGTAAAGAGACGTATCATGCTCGGCTCATTCGTGTTGAGTTCCGGCTACTACGATGCCTACTATATCAAGGCACTCAAGACAAAGGCGCTCATAAAGAAGGAATTTGACAAGGCATTTGAAAAATATGATGTTATATTAGGACCGGCAGCTCCTACCACGGCTCCGAAGCTCGGAGAGTCACTTTCCGACCCTATCAAGATGTACCTTGGAGATATTTACACCATTTCGGTAAACCTTGCGGGACTTCCGGGAATCTGTGTACCTTGCGGAAACGACAAGAACGGACTTCCGATTGGCGTGCAGCTTATCGGCGATTGCTTTTCCGAGAAGACACTTATACGCGCTGCATATACTTATGAGCAGCATGAAAAGAACATCTGAATCAGCAGAATACGTTGATTGATATGTTCTGTTATTTCATACAGGAAAAACGTAAAAGCACGTTTTTCAAGGTTATTTGGGTTACTTTAAAAAAGTGACATGGAGGAATATTGAATGAAAGAATACGAAACCGTCATTGGACTTGAGGTTCATGTAGAACTTGCTACAAAGACTAAGATTTTCTGCGGCTGCTCCACGGCATTCGGCGGAGCACCTAATACACACGTTTGTCCGGTATGTTCAGGTATGCCGGGCTCACTTCCGGTTTTAAACAAGCAGGTTGTGGAGTATGCCATGGCAGTGGGACTCGCGACCAATTGCGAGATTAACCGGAAGAATATATTTGACCGAAAGAATTATTTTTACCCTGATAATCCACAGAACTACCAGATTTCACAGCTCTATCATCCAATCTGCCATGACGGCGGTATAGAGATAGAGACTGCCGATGGAGGAAAAAAGACTGTGAGAATCCACGAGATTCACATGGAGGAGGATGCAGGAAAGCTTGTCCACGATGAGTGGGAGGACTGCTCACTTGTCGACTTCAACCGTTCGGGTGTGCCCCTTATAGAGATTGTGTCCGAGCCTGACATGCGCTCGGCTGACGAGGTTATCGCATACCTTGATAAGCTGAGACTTATCATCCAGTATCTTGGAGCCTCGGACTGCAAGCTTCAGGAGGGCTCAATGCGTGCCGATGTGAATCTCTCGGTTCGTGAGGTCGGTGCCTCGGAGTTCGGAACAAGAACGGAGACAAAGAATCTTAACTCGTTTAAAGCTATCGCGAGGGCAATCGAGGCTGAGAAGAAGAGACAGATAGAGATTATCGAGGATGGGGGAAAGGTTGTTCAGGAGACAAGACGCTGGGATGACAACAAGGAGTATTCTTATGCGATGCGCTCTAAGGAGGATGCACAGGACTACAGATATTTCCCTGAGCCTGACCTTGTACCCGTTGTCATCGACGATGAGTGGCTTAATGCCGTAAAGGCACGCCAGCCTGAGTTCAGGGATGAGAAGAGAGCAAGATATAAGGCTGAGTTCGATATACCTGAGTACGATGCTGACATCATAACCAACTCAAAGAGGATGGCGGACATCTTCGAGGCGACAACCGTAATCTGCAACAAGCCTAAGAAGGTCTCCAACTGGCTTATGGTTGAGACAATGCGTCTCTTAAAAGATAATTCAATGGAGCCTGAGGACATAAGCTTCTCACCTGAAAATCTCGCAAAGCTTATCGAGCTTGTCGAGGCAGGTTCAATAAATTCAAGTGTTGCAAAGGAAGTGTTCGAGAAGATATTTAAGGAGGACATCGACCCTGAGAAGTATGTCGAGGAGAAGGGACTCAAGATTGTGAACGATGACGGTGCGTTAAAGAGCACCATCGAGGAGATTATAGCAGCCAATCCTCAGTCCGTTGCCGACTATCACAGCGGCAAGGAGAAGGCTCTCGGCTTCCTTGTCGGGCAGACCATGAAGGCTATGAAGGGCAAGGCTAACCCGGCAAGCATCAATAAAATATTAAAGGAACTGCTTTAGGCAGATGCCATTGGGCAGAGAAAAGGTGATTTTCTCTGCCCATGTTGGTATTTATGCTATTGTTGGAGGATGTAGATATGCGCATATATGAACTGCAAAATCGCGCGGAAGCGCTTCCTGTCCTTTTGGAAATCTGGGAAAATTCCGTCAGGGCGACGCATCATTTCCTGTCAGATGCAGAGGTTGAAAAAATCAAGGAATATGTCCCGCAGGCGATTGAGGGCGTCGGGCATTTAACAGCCGCAGAGGATGAGTCTTGTAAAATTATTGCATTTATGGGGATTGAGAACGGACGCCTCGAGATGCTTTTTATCTCACCTGAGGAGAGAGGAAAGGGTGTCGGCAGAAAGCTGATAGAATACGGAATTGAGAAGTACGGAATCAATGAGGTGACCGTAAACGAGCAGAACCCGCAGGCAGTCGGCTTCTACGAGCATTTGGGATTTACGACATATAAGAGGACGGATTACGACGAGGAAGGGAATCATTATCCGCTTTTGTATATGAAGCTTCAGTGGCAGAAATGAAAGCAGCCTGCACTTGGAGCGGTTGAGGAAATGTATGTCCACAAAATTTATTGAAACAGGCGGAAATTACCTTATAATATTCTATAAGGAAATTCGGGTTTTGAAACCGTGATTGACACAGAAAATGTAAAAGAGGGGAGTTTGAATATTATGGAAACAGTATACATAGCAGGAGGTTGTCTGTGGGGCGTGCAGCATTTTTTTGACGTTCTGCCGGGAGTGCTTACCACGGAGGCGGGAAGAGCCAACGGGACAACTGATACCTTAGACGGTGAATACGACGGATACGCGGAGTGCGTAAAGGTAGAATTTGATGAGAATGTGACCAACATAACAAAGCTTATGGAGCATCTGTTTGAGATTATTGATCCGTACAGCCTCAATAAGCAGGGGATTGACGTCGGAAAGAAGTACAGAACGGGCATATATAGCACCGACAAGAGCAATCTTGATGAGGCAAAGGCATTTATTGAGCGTCGTGAGGACAGGGATAAGATTGTCGTTGAGGTACTGCCACTCACGAATTATGTAAGAAGTGCGGAGGAGCATCAGCATCACCTTGAAAGATTTCCTGAGGATTGCACACTTTGCAGCATCCCCGATGAGATACTCAACAAATACAGAAACAGATAGGATAAAATTCAGAGAGGAATTGTGAGAATGTCGAGAACAGAGGAAGTTGAGCTTACGAATATGTGCATGATTTGTGACGGCGAGGGAAATGTGCTTGTGCAGGACAAGAAAAGCAGATCATCATGGCATGGGTGGAATTTTCCGGGTGGTCATGTTGAAAAGGGTGAGTATGTCACCCCGTCAGTTGTTCGTGAGGTAAAAGAAGAAACAGGGCTGACGATAGAAAATCCGAAGCTGTGCGGTATCAAGGAATTTCATAAATCGAGGGACGGAAAAAGATATATTGTCTTTCTCTATGCGGCAGATCGCTTTTCAGGTGAACTGAAAGCATCCGACGAGGGCGAGGTGTTCTGGTATCCTCTTTCAGAGCTTCGTCAGTCCGACAGGCTTGCGGACGGCTTTGAAGAAATGCTGACTGTCTTTACCTCCGATGAAATCAGCGAGGTTTTCTACAATGAATACGGGGATTTTTGGGAGACGGTGTTTGAATAAAGAGAAATGTATTTAAGGAGATTATATGAGATTAGCGTTGGTTCAAATGCCAAATTACGGCAGTGTAGAGTTGAATTTAAGTAAAAGTCTACGGGCAGTTGAGGCGGCAGCAGGTCATGGAGCTGACCTTGTATTGTTCCCTGAAGTACAGTTGACGGAATTTTTTCCGCAGTATCCGGGACAGGATATGCGTAAATATGCTGTATCAATCGATGGAGCGCCTGTGAAAAAGTTCTGCGATATATGCAGGGAAAATAAGATTTCGGCAGTGCCGAATATATATCTGCTCGAAAACGGCAGGACATACGATGCGAGTATTTTCATTGATAAAAACGGTGAAATAAAGGGCATACAGAAAATGGTGCATGTAGCACAGGCAGAACAATTTTACGAGCAGGATTATTATACGCCGTCTGATGACGGCTTTCACGTTTTTGACACGGAATTTGGAAGGATTGGCATTGTCGTATGCTTTGACAGACATTATCCTGAGAGTATACGGACGGAAACCCTGCAGGGAGCAGATTTGATTCTTATACCGACGGTCAATACAAAGGCGGAGCCGTCACTTATGTTTGAGTGGGAGCTTCGGGTGCAGGCATTTCAGAACAGCGTCATATTGGCAATGTGTAATCGTGTCGGCACAGAGGGGAATATGTGTTTTTCGGGAGAATCCATAGTCATCGATGCAAAGGGAGAGGTTCTTGCAAAGGCGGACGATACGGAACAGATTTTATATGTGGATATAGATATGCGGGAGGCATTAAAAATAAGAAATGCGAAACCGTATACGCAGCTCAGAAGGACAGAATTTTATTTGTAGAGGTTTTCTTGTAGCACAAAATGGTTATCTGCATGATGCAAATTGTGATAAAGAATTTGTTTAGAAGGAGACATAGATATGACACCACTTGAAATAATGAAATGTTCCGCGGCTTATGCCAGCGGATATGAAAATATCCCTGCAAAAGAGCAGCAGCGCGCAAAAAAGCTTTGCTGGGAGTACAATCGAACTTCCCCGGATGAGCAGGAAAAACGCCATGCCATTTTGCAGGAGTTGTTGGGAAGCTGTTCACCGATGACGGGCATTGAGCCTGATTTTCATTGCGATTATGGCTTTAACATCCATATCCACGGTTTTGCCGTAATTAATTATAATTGTGTTATTTTAGATACCTCTCCGGTGAATATCGGTAACGGCGCTTTTATTGCGCCCGGTGTGTGTCTTGCCTGCTCCGGTCATGCTATTGACACGGAACAGCGCAGTCACGGAATTGGGACTTCCGCACCGATTACGTTGGAAGAAAATGTCTGGATTGGTGCAAACGCTACGATTTGTGGTGGCGTAACCATAGGTGCCGGCTCTGTCATTGGCGCAGGAAGCGTGGTAACGCATGACATTCCGGCTGGTGTTATTGCCACAGGAGTACCTTGCAGGGTGCTTCGACCGATTACTGATGAAGATAAAATTCCGTTAGAGGAGATTTTGTTTTGAAAAGGAATGTGACGGACAAATTTTGGTTTTTAGAGCATGATAAACAGTAATTTGCGTATGGAGGAAATTGATATGAAAAAAACTGCCGTATTGTTATATGATTCATTTTGTAATTTTGAAATCAGTACTGTGCTTGAGATATTAGCACTCGCTGAAAAACCAATTACGGTTTTCGGGATTGAAAAACAGATAATCAAAAGTGAAGATGGGTTGTCGGTATTTCCCGATGATACTATTGATAATATTGATTTGGATGCGTATGATAGTTTGATATTGCCTGGTGCAATGGATATAAGAGAAGCTATTGAAAATGAAAAAATAATAGATTTCATAAAAAAGTTTGATGGAAAGACAATAGGAGCCATTTCGATTGCTCCGCTGTTACTTGTCAGAGCTGGATTACTTAATGGAAAACCATTCATGGCTGGTGTCAATAAAGAAGAGATTTTTGAAGAAGGATTTTCCAAAAGTGATTTAACTGAAATGGTTGGATGGGATGACAATATAGGCAAACCTGTTGAGGATGGATATATTATAACTGGCAATATAATTACATCAATATCATACAATTTTGTCAAATGGGCGTTGGCTTTTGGGAAAATGATAGGAATTGATATTCCGGCAAAAACTTTTGGCATTGAGTAGTTTCAAGTCCTTATGCTAAAAAGCTCGGCTGGTTACGGTTAGAGAGAATGATAAGTCGAAATTTTGGGAGACAAGTATGTTTTGAAAAAATAGAGATTCGGATTTGATATTTGGGAATTAGTACTTTTCTTTTTAATTATGATACCGAATTTTGTCTGGTTTGCAGTCCTGGTAGCAAATTATATTTTAAGAGTTGAGTCTGTAACGCCTGTAGCAGATAAGAGTGCATCCATAGCTCAAGTTGTAATGATAATCGGCTTATGTTTTTTTAGAAATATAGGAAGAGAAAAAATACGAATAACGAATTTTATAATATCTACGATAGTGTGCGGTTTATTATATTTTTTATGTTGGATATTATATTATTTAGGAATAACAAATTTAAGTGTTATATTGGGGTTAACTATTTTTCCATGCTTGGCATTTTTGTTTTATTCTTTTGATAGGAAAAATATGTTTGCTTTTGTCCCAGCATTGATTTTTACGATATGTCATTTAGTATATGCAGGTGTTAATTATATTGTGTAACAATCGGAAGGTGAGGAAAAATAACGGTATGAAAATTAAATTTTTTGAAAAAGATGGACATATAAACCCTGAGGCAATATATGCAGGTATATATCAGTTTAAAATTGGATTGTTAAATGATAATGAGGAAAAATATTTGCCATTATACATAGGTGAATCATATTCAATGTTATTAAGATGCAGCAATCACTTATATGAGTTATTTCATAATGATCCATCCTATTTCGGACTTACTGAAGTAGATTTGAAAGATGATAAACTGCAACTGATTGTAGATATTTATGAGAAGGTATCATTAGAAGATAATATTTCAAATAGTGATAGAGATATTTTACTTCGTGAAAAAGAAATGGCAGCAATAGAAAAACTTATGCCACTTTCTCAAAATCAGACAAATGACAATTTAAATAGAAATCGTAGTGCTATTGTGAAAGAGGCGATTGAAAAACTAAAATTACGAAATAAATAAAGTTTAACAAATTCCAATTTTACGGAGGACAAATGATGAACAGGACAATTCCAAAAATAGGTGCAGCAATCGTAACAATTACCGTAGTTCTTTTTGCTGTAAGCATGATTGCTGACCTGCCATTTGTTTCATATCTCGTATGTATGTTTTTACCTCTGGGATACATTATGATGGCAATGGGATTTCAATATGAAAGCTGCGAAGAACGGAAGGTTTCTGCTAATGTCGGTGTTGCCTTTGCTATTATATATGCAGTGCTGATTTTATTAGTATATTTTGCACAGACAACGAGCGTTCGGTTGGACAATTTGAATGAGCAGGCTGTTCTGATATTGGATTTTCAGCGTGGTGGTCTGCTGTTCAATTATGATTTGCTGGGTTATGGAATGATGGCGCTTTCCACGTTTTTTATTGGTCTTTCCGTCAATCCGAGTTCCAAAGCTGACAGGTGGTTGAAATACCTTATGATACTGCATGGAGTCTTTTTTATCGGATGTTTTATTATGCCGATGACAGGCATATTCACAAGTATGCAAAGCGGAGAAAACGGAAACGGAGGTACTATCGCATTGTCAGTTTGGTGTGCGTATTTCCTTCCTATTGGTGTATTGGCATATAAGCATTTTAAAAAGACTAAGTGACAGCTTTAAATTTTGTCTATGGAATTTAGGATAAAAAATGTGTATGACGATTTGGTAGCGAGTGAAACGCAGGCAAATAATATGAGGTTTACGGAGAAAAACTATGAATAGAATAATTGGAAAATATAAGTGTCCGTGTTGTGGATTTTATACTTTTGATGAAAAGCCTAATGGTAATTACGATATATGACCGGTGTGTTTTTGGGAGGATGATCCGATACAATCAGAGGATAATGAATATGAATGCGGAGCTAATCGAGTTAGTCTTGTACAGGCAAGACATAATTTTTTGTTGTTTGGTGCATGTGAAGAAAAAATGAAAAAGTATGTGCGGAAACCGAAAGAAGATGAATTGCATGGTATTGATTAGCAATGTGATTTTTTAGTAATATAGAAACGAATTCAGGTTTGTGGGGATAAATGTAGTGAATAGTCAAAAATCGTTTAATCTTTACTTTTTGAGCTTAAAAACAAGAGAATCTTTACTTTTGACGATTAGGAGTGATATAATATGTAAAGATAAATGGAGGTGTATAAAAGTGGTTTCATATATTGGGCTTGAGACTTTACTTAAGGAGAAAGACATTGGAAAAACTGAACTTAGTTCAAAATTAGGCTTATCTACTCGTACAGTTGCTAAAATTGCCAAAGGAGAAAAACTTTCTAAAATTACACTGAAAAAAATTGCTGATTATCTAAATGTAACACCGGAGATGCTTTATTGTATAGAATCGGATAATAAGATACTTCAAATATTAAGAGATGAGAAGGAAATACATCTTCCGGGCGGTCTTTATCATGAACTGCAAATTAGAATGACATATAATTCCAATCATATCGAAGGGAGTAAGCTTTCGGAAGATCAGACAAGACTTATTTTTGAGACTAATACAATTAATATGGGTGATGGTATTCCTGTCGATGATATTCTTGAAACGGTTCATCATTTCAGAGCGATAGATTATTGTATTGATATTGCTGAAGAAAAGCTGACTGAAGAGATAATAAAGAAACTTCATTACATTATCAAACATGATACGAAAGACTCGACACTGGCTTGGTTCGCCGTTGGAGATTATAAGAAACGTGCAAATATGGTTGGTGGAAGGGAAACATCAAAACCTTCAGAGGTTTCGAATCATATGAAGGCGCTTCTTGAAAATTATAATTTAAAGGAAAATATTAAGTTTGAAGATATTATCGAACTCCATGCTGAATTTGAATACATTCATCCTTTTCAAGATGGGAACGGAAGAGTAGGCAGATTAATTGCATTAAAGGAATGTCTTAGAAATAAGATTATCCCATTTATTATTGAGGACAGTAAAAAAGGCTTTTATTACAGAGGACTTTCCGAGTGGAAAAATGAGAAGGGCTGGCTTATAGATACTTGTCTGGATGGACAGGATACTTTCGTCAGGCTGCTGGATAAGTTAGATATTCCGCATAATAATTAACATTTTTGCTGTCCAAAAATAAAAAAGAGAGCATCAGCATGGAGATTAAAGCAGGAATGGTAAAGTAGGGAGCATAAAATGAAAGATATGAATAGAATAATTGGAAAATATAAGTGTCCATGTTGTGGATTTTATACTTTTGATGAAAAGCCTGATGGTAATTACGATATATGCCCGGTGTGTTTTTGGGAGGACGATCCAATACAAGCAGAGGATATTGAATATGAAGGTGGAGCTAATAGAGTTAGTCTCGTACAGGCAAGACATGATTTTTTGTTGTTTGGTGCATGTGAAGAAGAAATGAAAAAGCATGTGCGAAAACCTAAAGAAGATGAATTACATGGTATTGATTAGCAATGTGAATATTTTAGTAAATATGGAGATGAATCCCGGTTTGCATGCATGCAAATTTGATTTGTAGAAATCGGGTACATTCTTTAGTTACAATATTCCGTATATTAAAGTAAAGCAGGAGGAAATACACTATGAATTTACAAAAAGTTCACCACATTGCCATTATTGGAAGCGACTATGAAAAATCAAAACATTTTTATGTAGATCTATTGGGTTTTTCTGTCATCCGGGAAAATTACAGACAAGAACGTGATGATTATAAAATTGACCTTAAGCTTGATGGAATGGAATTGGAACTTTTCATTATAAAAAATTGTCCAAAACGCCCAAGTTATCCGGAGGCTTATGGCCTTCGGCATCTGGCTTTTGCAGTAGATTCGGTTGATGAAGCAGTACGAGATTTAAATGAAAAAGGCATCGTAACTGAGCCGGTTCGAGTGGATGCTTACACGGGCAAAAAAATGACTTTCTTTCATGATCCTGACAATCTTCCATTAGAGATTCATGAATAGGCTCTTATAGTCAAAAGATATTTGAGTGTGTGAAACTATTCAGAGCTGGAAGCCGAGTGTAAGAAGTATAGGGGAATTGTAAAAATCGGTCTGTCAAAAAAAGAATTATCTGCAGCACTGAATAAGGTGACTTCTCTGATCTTGTGGGTTCCATTTCTTGTCGCAGTAGCGTATTTGTGGATTGGAATTGCAATCAGTGAGCAATATGTAATCGTTTCAAATGTGCCTGTCGCTTTCAGATGTACCATAGTGTTGTTTGCAGTGCAGACCGTAATTTACTTTGTTATCAATGCCTCTTACAAAAAGGCAGTTTTCCGTAAAGTATATCAGTGCAATGAAGGGATTTAAAATGTGTTTGTATATCCGCTTGCTTTCAGAGTGAATACTATTGAACGATTACGGAAAAACCGTTTCTTTTTGTGGTCGAATCGGGCGCAGAAACCATACAGAAACGAGTAAGGTCAGAGCTTCTGCCGCAGGAACGGCGAGCCATACTCCTGTCAGACCAAATATACGAGGAAGCACCGTCAGAAATAAAAACATGATAATGGAAACAGCTGCAACACCATCTTCACCGGCAAAGGAGAGTGCAGTGCGGTTAAATACGATGGTTGTGATTGCAATGGCAAGCTGATCGACAAATTCAAGTTATATAACAAAAGGTGATAAACATGAGTAAATTCACGGAATATATAGGAAAACAATTTGGAAATCCCCACGGTTTTGTTGGTAAAGTTTGTTGTGTCATAATGAATATCATTAATAAAGCCATGTATAAAAAGACAGTTTCGCTGCTTAATATATCCGATAATGATAATGTGTTGGATATTGGTTATGGAAACGGATATTTGCTCAAGTGTATCTACAAGAAAGCAAAAGCTAATCTGTACGGTATAGATATTTCCGAAGATATGAAAATTCTTGCAGGCAAAAGAAATAAAAGGGCTATGCGTGACGGAAAGCTGTTTCTTGAGATTGGAGATTGCTGTAATTTGAAATATCAGGAAAAATATTTTGATGCGGTTACATCAATTAATACGGTTTATTTCTGGAGTGATACGGTAAAAGGTTTATCGGAAATATATCGAACGCTTAAAGAGGATTCTTCGTTCTATAATGTAGTATATACAAAGGAATGGCTTGACAAACTTTCGTATACACAGAAGGGGTTTAAGAAATATGAGCCGGAACAGTTGATAGAATTTGGAAAACAGGCAGGATTTGATAATATTGAGGTTAGGGATATTTTAAAAGGAAAAAGCTTTGTTGTTATTTATACGAAATGACTTTGACAATTAAATCGGAAGCTGCGGAGGTCGACACATGATATTATATTTTTCAGCAACAGGAAATTGTAAGTGCATAGCAGCCTGCATTGCGCAAGCCACTGAGCAGGAAATGGTTTCCATTGTGGATTGCATCCGCGAAAACAGATATATATTTGAAAATGAAATGATTGGTATTATCTCACCGACTTATCTGTTATTTCGCCAATTATGAACAGTTAATTTTTGCTGAATTTCCGATTTTATATACTATGTGAGGTAAGCAAAACATGACAAATAAAGAGATACTTGATATTGCAATGCAACAATCTGCCTACGATACTAATGCTAAAGCTTCTGATTTTCTTATGGCCACAAATGTGTTTGTAAAGTCTGAGATTGGACCACTGGCAAGAAAATATTATAAAGAGCCTATTGCCTGTAATTTGGTTTCATATGGAAATAATATAGTTGCGTCTGTAAAAGATGAATATAGAGAAATTGTTGAAAGCTATCTAAGCAAATATGAGTTTTATCATTGTTTTGAAACTCCTAGTATGCATTGGTTGGATGAACGGATGAAAGAAAACGGATACCGTGTTTGTTTTATGGCAGAGTATTTTTTACCGGATGTTAATGCCTTGAAGAGAAGAGAGTGTAGCTATCCTCTTAAGGTGTTGGAACAAAAGGATTTTGCAAATTTATATCTTCCAATCTGGAGCAATGCACTTTGTGAAGATAGAAAGCAGCTGGATGTTCTTGGGGTTGGTGCTTATGACAATGGGAAACTGATCGGGCTTGCAGCCTGTTCGGCGGATTGCGATGATATGTGGCAAATTGGAGTTGATGTTTTGCCAGAGTATCGCAGGCAGGGGATTGCTTCTTCATTAACCGGTAATTTGGCAATAGAGATAATGGATAGAGGAAAGGTGCCGTTTTATTGTTGTGCATGGTCGAATCTTAAATCTGTTAAAAACGCATTACGGAGTGGTTTTGTGCCGGGTTGGGTGGAGATGACCGTAAAAGCTGCAAGCTTAGTTGAGGATATGAATAAATAACAACTTCCGGTTTTTAGAGAATAATAATTTGAAAGCCGCCCGCGCAGTAAGCTTAAATTATATGTTTGGAGTAAAATATATGAGATTGAAGATAGCGTTTTTACAACTGTTTCCTGAGCTAAACATAGAAGATAACATTGAAAAGGGAATAAGAGCGTGCCGTGAAGCCAAGGCGAAGGGTGCGGATATAGTGCTGTTTTCCGAGATGTGGAGCAGTGGATACGTTTTCCCTCACAATGGAGAATGGTTAGAGCAAAACTCCGTTTCATTGGACAGTGACTATGTAAGGCGGTTTTCGGAGCTTGCTTTGGAGCTTGATATGGCGATAGCGATAACACTGCTTGAAAAGCACGAGCCAAAGCCAAGAAATACGGTTTGTCTGTTTGACAGACATGGAAGGCTGGTATATCGTTACTCAAAGGTACATATTTGTGACTTTGGAGAGGACGACGATGAAGGTGTGCTTGATGCGGGCGATGACTTCTATGTTGAGGCGCTTGACACCAAAGAGGGTGAGATTAAAGTCGGTTCGATGATTTGCTATGACAGGGAGTTTCCTGAGGCTGCCAGAGTTTTGATGCTCAAAGGCGCAGAACTCATTCTTGTTCCGAATGCCTGCCCTATGGAAATAAACAGATTGTCTCAGCTTCGCGGTCGGGCTTATGAGAATATGTTGGCGATTGCTACCTGCAACTATCCTGCTTCATATCGCGGCTGTAACGGACATTCGACGTTGTTTGACGGCATTATATATGATACGGAAACAGGAGCACCCCGTGATATGCTCGTGAGCGAAACAGGGGAAGAAGAGGGCGTGTTTTTGGCGGAATTGGATGTAGATATGCTGCGAAAGTACAGAAAGCGTGAGATGGGCGGGCTTAAAAACAGGAGACCGGAATTATATGGGCTTATCAGCGTGTAGGATTTATGGAGGCAATTATATGGCAGACAAAATACAAAATGCTTATGAATCATCAAAAAACATATATGATGACGTTTTAACGCAGAGAAATTTTTTCAGTAAAATGTATATCAGGATATTTTGGAGCGACACTGATGACAATGATATAGCGCGAAAAGTTTTATCATATATTCCTGACGATTTTTCAGGAAATATTCTTGATGTCCCGGTTGGGACGGCTGTGTTCACGGAGCATAAATGGGCATCCCTGAAAAATGCTCATATCACCTGTCTTGATTACAGCGCGGATATGCTTGAGCAAGCCGAAAAAAGACTTCATGGACATGCACATATCAAGTGTGTTCAGGGCGATGTTGGAAATCTGCCGATGGACGATGAAGCCTTTGACATGGTCGTCAGCATGAATGGCTTCCACGCATTTCCCGATAAGCAAAAGGCATTTAATGAAACATGGCGTGTCTTGAAGCCGGGCGGTGATTTTATTGCCTGTTTCTATATCAAAGGAAAATCAAAGAGAACGGATTGGCTCGTGAAGAACATCCTCTCAAAGAAAGGCTGGTTTTCTCCGCCATTTCAGACCGAGGAAGAATTGAGAGATATTTTACAGAAAATGTATAAAGAAATACATGTACACGTTGACGGTTCAATGGTATATTTTCATTGTGTTAAATAGCTTTGGATGCCTTGGAATGCTATTGAGCCGGAAATTAAAAAACGTATATTTCTGCAACAAATTTGTAATTTTTTAATGGTGGGCATAAATGAAAAAAGAGATTAAGATTAGAACATTTGAGACAGACCTGTCGGTCAGACAGCTAAGAAAAAAGCTTAATGGAAAATCGAATATTTTTATTGGCATAGGGTTGTATTTGTTTGTAGGCTGCTATGCGGCAATGTCCGTGTTTGTCATGTTTTACAGTGTGGTGCTTGGAGTAATCATTCTTATTTGTCTGGCGGCACTTGTGTGGTTTGTGCAGTATTTACTTTATGCCGACATATTAAAAAATAATTATGTGAAGCTCGGTGAAAACCAAATCACGATAAAATCAACTGCGGGTGCGGACAGGGTATTCGGAAGCAGAAAAACCATACCGTATGCCGACTTTAAGAAATACTACGTCGGAGGCTGTCATGCTTCATTTATCCCCAAGGCAAGGAACAAAAGCCTTTTATCCGAGGAACAGTGCAATGAGATTTTCGGAGAGTATATCAATCTTATCGGCGACGGGATAAATGTGCTTGCGGTTGTGCCTTATACGAAGGAGCGGGAAGAGTTTCTGCGTGAAAAATGTAATTATGAAAAAATTACAGAGAGGTAAGGTAGTATCAGAGGTGGAGTGGAAAACTACTCCGCTTTTGTTTTGTAAGGGAGTGCAAAAAAACGGTGGAGAAATTGTATATATTATGATATAATTAGTGTATTCGAAGAGAGTGAAATTTTGGAAGTATTGGAGCAAAAATAATGGAAAATCTACATGTGTTAAACGTCGAAAGGAAGAACGGATTGTTGATGGAAGAATATTTACATGAGGAAATGTACAGATTTGTTAATAGTATTGATATGAAATGTATTTTGATTTTGTAAATATCGCACCACTGGTGCGAGAAATTAGCTGAAGCAACAATATTGTCATTATGGAGAAGTGCAAGGATGATTTGCAGAGGGAATTTTACATCCAAATGGCAAAACGCTATGGCTGGACCAAGCGTGTGTTAACTAATTTTGTGGAAGCACAAACATATGAAAAATATTTGCTGAATCAGGCTAATTTTGATTTAACGCTACCGGCAGAGCGAAGAGTTCAAGCAAAATTAGCTGTAAAGGATGAATATACCTTTGAGCTTGCAAATGCCGCAATGTGACACCGCAGGAAAGAGAAATTGCAGATAAATACAGCGGTTACATAAATTAAATGTTGAGTTATACGTTTAAAGCATTATAATTATAATAAAAACAGGAGGATTCAGGTATGATTTGTTTTGGAGTTGACATCGGAGGTACAACAGTTAAGCTTGGAATGTTTAATGAGGCGGGAGAACTGCTTGAAAAGTGGGAGATTCCTACGAGAAAGGAAAATGCGGGAGCCAATATTGTGTTCGACATCTGCACTTCGATGGACAAGCACCTTGACGCTGCAGGATATAAGGTGGAGGATGTCAAGGGTGTCGGTGTCGGAGTTCCGGGTCCTGTCATGAAGGATGGCACCGTGAACGGCTGCGTAAATCTCGGCTGGGGTGTGTTTAATATCGAGAGAGCTTTTGCCGACAGCTTCCACGGTATTCCTTGTAAGGCGGGAAACGATGCGAATGTTGCGGCACTCGGCGAATATTTCAAGGGTGGCGGAAGAGGTTATTCCGATATGCTTATGGTCACACTTGGCACAGGCGTAGGCGGCGGTGTTATCCTTGACGGAAAGATTGTTGCAGGTGCGACCGGCGGCGCAGGTGAGATTGGACACATGCCGGTAGCACCGGGAAATACTGAGGTCTGCAACTGCGGCAAGAATGATTGTCTTGAGCTTGTGGCGAGTGCCACGGGAATTGTCCGCGAGGCGAAGAAGGCTATGAAGAATACGGACATTCCTACACCTCTGCGCGATATGGTCGATATCACCGCGAAGGACGTGATTGACCTTGCAAAGACGGGCGATGCACTTGCACTTTCGGTTATGGACATCATGGGAGACGCGCTTGCGAGAGCCATCGCAAATGTGGCATGTACGGTAAACATGGAGGCTGTCGTAATCGGCGGCGGCGTGAGCAAGGCGGGAGCGTTCCTTCTCGACTTCATCGAGGAGAAGTTCAAGAAGGTTGTGTTCGGTCCGTGCGGTAACGTGAAGTTCATCATGGCTGAGCTCGGAAACGACGGCGGAATATACGGTGCGGCGGCACTGGTGCTCGGGTAGGGCTAATACGAACGATTGTTCTTGAAAACAATGGTTAAATATGATAAAATAAAATAGTATAATACATTATGGGAAGCGGATGCGGTTCATTTTGTGCGATGCCCTCTTAGTACTTTAAGAAGGGGGTGAAGCCGATGAATACAATGGAAGTTTTGACTTTGATATTGGTTGTTATTTCGGCTCTGTCTTACATAGACAATCGGTATAACAAAAAGAAGTAGCATCCCCCGACCAAAGTGATGCTACTTCTTTAATGATGTAATATTACAGAGGGCAAATCGGAACTCGTGTCCGATTCACTTCTATAATGATTATACACTAGGGTACTTGGTATTTCAAGTACCCTTTTCAAGTTAAAACAAGCGTTAGCGGTGAAGGGATGCAGAATATGATACTACTTCATATAAATGACAAGACAAAAAGACAGCAGATAATAAGCTTGTGCCACAGCCTCAATCATCAGATTAAGCAGTTCGATGAGACGGATGCGGGCAGCACCGTCGGTGAGCTGGCGGGGATAAAAGGGGTTAAGGGGGAAAAGACAGTTGACAGCACCAGCGGTGAAAATGTTAAGCTGCCCGACTGTATTATTTTTTCGGATGTCTCAAGCTCTGCGATGGATGTATTCCTTGCGGAATACAAAAAGCGGGGAATTGAGCCGACACATTTAAAAGCCATCGTCACGGTTCACAATATGAAATGGAGTGTAAGCGGGCTTATCGCAGAGCTCAAAAAAGAACAGATTGCGATAATGATGCGGGGAAGATAAGAATTGGATTTGAAAAATGAAAAGTATATGAATATACAATATAATAATTGCGAAAAGAAGCAATGTAGATTTATGGCAGCCGGATTAAGACCAAATGCACTAATCCTGCAAATGACACTGTTGCTTCTGCTAATGCCTGTAATGCTGCTGTGCCAGGGCTGTTCGGGCAGCAGACAGGCATCCGTAAATTTTTACGCCATGGACACGGTGATGCAGATAACCTGCTACGGAAAGGATGCGGATGCGGCGGTCGAAGCGGCGCAGGCGGAGATAGTGCGGCTTGATGAGCTTCTCTCAATCGGAAATGAGAGCAGTGAGGTGAGCCGTATAAATCAGAACGGCGGTGGTCTGCTGAGTGCTGATGTGGCGGCACTCGCGGATTGCGCGCTTATGCTTAACAGGCTGACTGACGGAGCTTACGACATGACAATTCTGCCCGTCATGGAGCTGTGGGGCTTTACCACGGGCGAGTATGCGGTGCCGGACGAGGACGAGCTCTCGAAGGTGCTTGCGCTGTGCGGAAGTGATTTGGTTACATATAATGAGGTATCATATAATACAGATTCAGAAGAAATCGGGAACAAAAAATATCAGCTTGAGCTTTCAGACGGTCAGGGAATAGATTTTGGCGGACTGGCAAAGGGATACGCCTCCGACAGACTTGTGCAGATATTTGACGGCTACGATTTGAAGTCGGCATATTTTTCACTTGGGGGAAATGTGTACTGCTATCACAAAAAAACGGACGGCAGCGAGTGGAACATAGCGATAGAGAATCCTCTGAAAAATTTCGCCTATCATGGTGGGGATGGTGTAAGTGGAAATGGCGCAGAAAAAATGTCCACAAATATTGAATATCTCGGTGCCGTGCGCGTCCATGATGAGGCGGTCGTTACGTCGGGTGGGTATGAGAGATATTTTGAGCAGGACGGAAAAAGATATCATCACATCATCAATCCGGCGACAGGATACCCTGCCGAGAGCGGGCTTATATCTGTCACGGTGGTGAGCAGTGATGGAACACTCGCTGATGGTCTGTCGACGGCGTGCTATGTGCTTGGACTTGATGACAGCATAGCATTGTGGCAGAAGTATGGAAGCGGCGGTACAGTTGAAGGCAGGACGATTGCAACGTTCGACCTGATTATGATGACAGATACCGGTGATGTCTATGTGACACAGGGGATTGCACAAAGCTTCAGTTCGGGGTATGATGTTCACATAATTGAGAGGGAGGATAAAAAATGAGTTGTCTTGGAAATGTATTATGGTTCATATTCGGAGGCTTTGCGTCGGGATTTTCATGGCTGCTTGCAGGGTGCTTGTGGTGCATCACGATTGTAGGCATTCCTATCGGCAGACAATGTTTTAAGTTCGCGGGACTTGCGTTTTTCCCGTTTGGAAAGGAAATCGAGTACGGAGGCGGTGCGGTGAGCCTGATTGCGAATATCTTTTGGCTTATTCTCACAGGAATCCCGATGGCGGTTGCAAATGCCGTGTGGGGCTGCGTTCTCTGTATCACGATAATCGGAATACCGTTCGGAAAGCAGTTCTTTAAGTTCGCGAAGCTCGCGCTTATGCCGTTCGGGGCAGTTGTAAAATAAGACTCAGGTGTCAAAATTATAATTATGGAAGAGAGCGAAAAGCTCAAATCATTAAGGCTGTTTCTGCCTGTATTCTCTCGGCGTAAGACCATATTTTTTCTTGAACATTCTGTTAAAATAGGACAGGTTATCAAAGCCACACTCCGACGCGATTTCAAGTACCGCCTTGTGCGTCTCGAGAAGAGACTTGGCGGCGAGAGTTAAGCGGTAATCATTAAGGTAGGTTGTGAATGGCATCCCCATGGTCTGTTTGAAGAATCTCATGAAATGTGATGATGAAAAACAGCATAGGGATGCCATTTCGTCTATTGTTATCACGTCAGCATAATTCTTTTCAACATGGCGGAGTACGCTTTTGAGCTTTTCCACGTTGTCGTTGGACTTTGACGCGGATACGGGCTTGCAGTCGGAAAAGAGTGCGGAAAAAAAGCAGAAAAGGTAGCCCTTCACTGCAATTTCGTAGGCTTGCGCTCTGTCGCGGCAGCAGTCGTCCGCCATGTCGATGAAGTGTGCGGCATCCGCATATTTTCTGCATGTCTCGGGTGAAATAAGCACAGGAAATTCAAGCTCGCCGTCAAGCATTGGTGTAAAGTAGTCGCTGTACATTCGCTCGGGAATCTTAGAAGATAGAAATTCCATGTCAAAAATGATGTTCTCATATTCCATGCGCACATTCGGGTAGCTTCTTATCGAGTGAAGCCGTCCCGGAAGAATGAATACTATGTCTCCAGCCTCAACTCTTATGTCCTCCAAGTCGACGCTCACAATTCCGCGACCTTTCTTAATATATATAATCTCCGCGTCGTCGTGCCAGTGCAGGGCGACACTCTCAAAATCCTGTGGAATCGTGCAGAGATAGGTGTTGTACGGGAAACCCGCACTTGTGTGGGATTTATTTTCATGGTAATTTTCGTAGTTGCCGCCGTGCATGTGGGGACCTCCTTTTTCTATGAGGGGGCAAAATATGTCTGTATGGTATATCATGTGTAATGCGAAACTTTCTCATAACGTAGTTCCATTGTACAAGGCTAAGATGTTCTAGAAACTCTGACAAAGTTTTTGGCTGATTCCGCCAACATTACAAAGCAGCCCTCCATGGCTGCTTGTAATTTTTCCGACATCCATGTCGGAAATGGCTGTGTTTTGAACCGAGTTTCAAGAACAACTAAGCCTTTCCCAAAAGTAATACGTTACGAGAAAGCTTCACATTCCACATATACAATTTATATCAGACCTATTTTGCCGCCTGTATTGCTCAGTGTAAGTCGATGTATAACCGGAATGGCATGTTAAATGCGGTAATATTGTATTGAATGATAGAATTGTACCACTTTATGCCATTATAATGCAAGAAATATGTATGAAAATGAGACTATAATGCAATCATAAGCTAGAAAACATCAGTCAGAAATAATTAAGAGTGGTGTGGCATCAAAAACATGCTTAACCGTTTTAATCGTGCAAAATGTGTTATACTTATACACGGCACGACTTTTGGGAGAAGCTTAGATGTTCTTAGAACTCTGTGAGCAACTTAGCCAAAGCCGACAGGGATGTCGGCTTAGATGGCACAGCACATGGAAGTGCGGTTGCCATCGGTGGCGTAATATGGAAAGATATTTTTCAGAGTTCTTAGAACAGCTTGGCTTCGTACAACGGAGCTGCTGTGCATAAGTATAACACATATGCACTTAAGTATTTAGAAGCATGTTTTGATGTCACAATCACAATGGGCAATAGTGAAAATATAATTTGCTTTTGGGGCTCACCCCGGAAAGGATGGAATTTCATGGTTAAGGAAGCAGTTTTAAAGCAGTACGGAAAGTCAATCGCAGAGTGCACGGACAGAGAGATTTATGACGCACTTCTCACAAGCGTTAATGAGCTTGCAGCAGAGAAGGAGAGCAATGAGGGTAAGAGAAAGCTCTACTACATCTCGGCAGAGTTCCTCATAGGTAAGCTTTTATCGAACAACCTTATCAATCTCGGATTATATGACGAGGTTAAGAAGGAGTTAAGTGAGGCAGGAAGAAGCCTTGCGGAGATAGAGGAGATTGAGCCGGAGCCATCACTTGGAAACGGAGGACTTGGAAGACTTGCAGCATGTTTTCTTGATTCCATTGCAAGCCTTGGTCTTAACGGAGATGGTGTAGGACTTAATTATCACTTCGGACTTTTTAAGCAGGAATTCAAGGATAATTTACAGTATGAGACAAAGAATCCTTGGATTGACAAGAAGAGCTGGCTCAACAAGACAGATGTTTCTTATAAGGTTAAGTTCGGCGGCATGGAAGTTACATCGAGAATGTACGACATTCTTGTAACAGGCTACAATAACCGCACCAACAAGCTTCACCTTTTTGACATCGAGACAATTGATGAGAGCATTGTAAAAGAGGGCATTGATTTTGATAAGGATGAGATTAAGAAGAATCTTACACTTTTCCTCTACCCGGATGATTCGGACGAGGCAGGAAGACTTCTGCGTGTATATCAGCAGTACTTCATGGTAAGCAATGCCGCACAGCTTATTTTAAAGGAAGCAAAGGAGAGAGGCTGCAAGCTTACCGACCTTCACGAGTATGTTGCAATCCAGATTAACGATACACATCCTTCAATGGTTATTCCTGAGCTTATCAGACTTCTCAAGGCAGAGGGAATGTCGATGGATGCCGCAATCGAGGAGGTTACTAAGACCTGCGCTTACACGAACCACACAATTCTTGCCGAGGCACTTGAGAAGTGGCCTATCGCTTATCTTGAGAAGGCAGTTCCACAGCTTATGCCTATAATTAAGGAGTTGGACAAGAGAGTGCGCGCTAAGTTCGATGATGAGAGCGTGTACATTATAGATAAGGACAACAGAGTTCATATGGCTCATATGGATATCCACTATGGTTACAGCGTAAATGGTGTTGCATATCTCCACACTGAGATTTTGAAGGACTCAGAGCTTAACAACTTCTACAAGATTTATCCTGAGAAGTTCAACAACAAGACTAACGGTATCACCTTCAGAAGATGGCTTTTACACTGCAACGCTCCGCTCGCTGACTTTATCACAAGCCTTATCGGTGACGGCTACAAGACGGATGCCACAGAACTTAAGAAGCTCGAGAAGTTCATCGATGATGAGAAGGTATTAAACGAACTCTTAGAGATTAAGAAGGATGCGAAGGTTGAGCTCTCCAATTATCTGTCAGAGACGCAGGGAATTGAGCTTGATGAGAACTCCATTTTCGATATTCAGATTAAGAGACTTCATGAGTACAAGAGACAGCAGATGAACGTGCTCTATGTTATTCACAAGTACCTTGAAATCAAGGATGGCAAGAAGCCGGCAAGACCAATCACCGTAATCTTTGGAGCTAAGGCTGCACCTGCCTATGTTATCGCAAAGGATATTATTCATCTCATCCTCTGCATGCAGGAGCTTATCAACAATGACCCTGAGGTAAGCCCATATCTTAAGGTTGTTATGGTAAAGAACTACAATGTAACCAAGGCAGAGAAGCTTATCCCTGCATGTGATATTTCAGAGCAGATTTCGCTTGCATCTAAGGAAGCATCAGGAACAGGCAACATGAAGTTCATGCTTAATGGTGCAGTTACACTCGGTACACTCGACGGTGCCAATGTCGAGATAAGCCAGTTCGCCGGCAAGGAGAACGAGTACATTTTCGGAAAGACAGCGGATGTTGTCATTGAGCACTATGCAAAGGCAGACTATGTATCAATGGATTACTATGAGAAGAGCGATGTGATTAAGGACGCTGTCGACTTCATCGTGAGCGACGAGCTTCTCGCAATCGGCAATGAGGAGAATCTTGACCGTCTTTACAAGGAGCTTCTCAACAAGGACTGGTTCATGACGCTCTTAGATCTTGAGGAGTACATCAAGGTAAAGGATAAAGCTTTCGCAGATTATGAGGATAGAATGGGCTGGGCTAAGAAGATGCTTCACAATATCGCCAACGCGGGCTTCTTCTCATCGGACAGAACAATTGCCGAGTACAACAAGGACATCTGGAAGTTAAGCTAATATTGAACCAATATATAAAAGCAAGCCATCAAGCTTGCTTTTATACTTTTGTGATACTTTAAAATCAATGCGATTCCATGAAAAATACGGGATGAAACGGAGAGTAGACATGACAAAATGTGGTATTAAGGACATCAAGGCTTCAGTTATAGAGGAAGTGACGCATAGCCGTGCAAAGCACGCTGTGTTCGATTTATACGGAACGTTGGTTGATATACATACGGATGAGGAGCAGAAGAATTTTTGGAAGAAGCTTGCCAAGTTCCTCAGAAGACATGGTGTTCATTACGAATACAAGGAATTGAAGAAGGAATATGCACGCCTTTGTAAAAAGTACAGCGGACTTTTGCAGGAAAAATATCCCGATAACAAGATTGAGATTAATATATCAGACGTGTTTTACGAGTTATGCATATTGAAGAACAGCAGGATAACCAGGGAGTTCTCGGACGCATTTGGATATATATTCAGAACAGAGTCGAGAGAGTATGTTCGCGTGTATGAAGGCGTGTACGAGATGCTGGATGAGCTTCATGCGATGGGAACTAAGGTGTGGCTTTTGTCAAACGCACAGTCGATATTCACCATGCCGGAGCTTGAAAGTCTCGACCTTGTGCGGTATTTTGACGGAATAACCATATCGTCGGATGCAGGCTTTAAAAAGCCCGACGCGGCATTTGCAGACTACCTCTTTGAAAAATATCCGGAAGCCGGAATTAAGCCGAATGAATGCCTGATGGTCGGCAACGAGTACGGCTCCGACGGCAGGGTTGCCGAGAACGCAGGAATGAACTTCCTGTACGTCGTCAGCAACCTCACACCCGCGGATGAAAAAAATAATAAGGACTTATAATTGTGCAGCAATAAGCACTGAAAAAGTAAACCCGCCGCCGGCTTACCTTAAAATTAAGCAGGTGATATTAAAAAATAACGGTATAACCTCTATTATTGAGATTATACCGTTTTTACTCCCTTAGAACAACCAGCTTCGTACAACGGAGCCGATAGGTATGAATATATATATTATACATTTAAAAATTAAATGTAAGTATAATACAGAGACCTTTATTTCGCCTCAATCTCCTGCGCATACTCATCGAATATGAAGTCAAGCACCGGAGCCATGCCCACGAACTCACAGCCGTAGAGATAATGTGTGCCCTCGCCCTCCATGAGCTGGCTTCTCACAATCTTTACCACACAGAAAAGCTTTGCGCTCTGCTGACCGAGCTGAAGGGATGCGTTGAAATAATATCCTATAGGAAGGAAATCATCGGATGTGAAGCCGATGCCGCCCTTTGATACATCGGTTATGGTTATAGGTGAATTGATTGCGATTGAATCGTTGTCCTGTTTAAAAAGTGATGAGATATAAAGCTCCATCTTGGCGTTCATTCTTGGATTTTTTCTTTTTTCAAGCATATATACCCTCCAAAATTAACTTTTGTATCATGATATCAGGGTCAAAAAAACTTATAACCCTCATATCATATCATTATAATACAAAGCTTCTGAAATTTGAAGAAAAAACTAAGTTGATTTCTGAAAGTCTATGCTATATACTAAAAAACGTATATCAGACAGGTTTGTGAAAGCGGACGTAAGGTCTGCACAGGTTCCTGTACACACATATTGCCTGAACAGGCGGAAAAGAGGATAAAGATGGAAGAATTCAAGTTATTGTACGAAGGAAAAGTCAGGGAGGTATATGATATCGGCGAGAATCTTGTTATTGCGGCAACAGACAGAATTTCAGCTTTTGACCACATTTTAAAGAACAAGATTACAGCTAAGGGTGCCATTCTGACACAGATGTCCAAGTTTTGGTTCGATTACACAAAAGATGTTGTACCTAATCATATGATCTCGGTTGACACTGACGACATGCCTGAGTTTTTCCATGATGAGCGTTTTAATAAGAGAGCGATGATGTGCAAGAAGCTCAATATGCTCCCTATCGAGTGCATCGTGAGAGGCTATATCACCGGAAGCGGCTGGGAGAGCTACAAGAAGAACGGAACCGTATGTGGAATTAAGCTCCCGGAGGGTCTTAAGGAGTCAGAGAAGCTTCCTGAGCCAATCTACACACCTAGCACCAAGGCAGAGATAGGCGACCATGATGAGAATATTTCCTTCGAGAGAAGCATAGAGGTACTTGAGAAGAAGTTCCCGGGCAAGGGTCTTGAGTACGCAACCAGGATTAAGGACTGTACAATCGCTCTTTACAAGAAGTGTGCAGAGTATGCACTCAGCAAGGGGATTATCATTGCAGATACCAAGTTCGAGTTCGGTCTTGACGAGAACGGCAACGTGGTACTGGGCGATGAGATGCTCACACCTGACAGCTCACGTTTCTGGCCATTGGAGGGCTATGAGGCGGGCAAGGGACAGCCGTCTTTCGATAAGCAGTATGTAAGAGATTGGTTGAAGGCTAATCCTGACAGTGATTATCTTCTTCCTGAGGAGGTTGTCACAAAGACTGTTGATAAGTATAAGGAAGCATACCTTCTTCTTACGGGAAAAGAGTTTACACTGTAGTTTTTTTCATAATCTGATAGTGCGGAGCGAATATGGGACAGAAAATGAATAATATATCAGACAGCTATTATGATGAGGATGGGGTTCACGAGGAGTGCGGAGTCTTTGGAGTATATGATATCGATGGCGGGGATGTAGCATCGACCATATACTATGGATTATTTGCACTTCAGCACAGAGGACAGGAAAGCTGCGGCATTGCAGTCAGCGATACCAACGGCCCGAAGGGAAAGGTACTTTCGCATAAGGACATGGGGCTTGTCAACGAGGTGTTCACACCGGAGGATTTGGAGAAGCTTAAGGGCAACATCGGCGTCGGACATGTCCGCTATTCAACGGCAGGAAGCTCAACCAGAGAGAATGCACAGCCGCTTGTTCTTAACTATGTCAAGGGAACGCTTGCGATGGCGCATAACGGCAATCTTATCAATGCTGTAGACTTGAGAGAGGAGCTTTCATACACGGGAGCAATCTTCCAGACCACGATAGATTCAGAGGTTATAGCATATCATATTGCGAGAGAGCGTCTTAACACACCGAGCGTCGAGAAGGCTGTTGCAAGTGCCATGAAGAAGATTGTTGGTGCGTACTCGCTGATTGTTCTAAGTCCGCGAAAGATGATTGGGGCGAGAGACCCGTTTGGATTTAAGCCGCTGTGCATAGGAAAACGAGATAACACTTATGTGATGTCGTCGGAGACATGTGCCCTCGATGCCGTCGGAGCGGAGTTTGTGAGGGATGTTCTTCCGGGCGAGATTGTGACGATTACATCGGATGGAAGAATTGAGTCGGATACCTCGATGTGTCAGCAGATGCACAAGAAGTGTATTTTCGAGTACATTTATTTTGCAAGACCTGACAGCCGCATTGACGGAATAAGCGTGTATATGTCAAGAATAATGGCGGGAAGGCTTCTTGCAAAGTCGCATCCTGTTGATGCAGATCTTGTTGTGGGTGTACCTGAGTCAGGAAATGTGGCAGCCATGGGATATGCACTTGAATCAGGAATTCCATATGGAATGGCATTTATCAAGAACAGCTATGTCGGGCGTACATTCATCAAGCCTAAGCAGGCACAGCGCGAGAGCAGTGTGAAGATTAAGCTCAATGTTCTCACGGAGGCTGTCAAGGGCAAGAGAGTGGTTATGATAGACGACTCGATAGTGAGAGGAACCACAAGTGCAAGAATAGTGAAGATGCTTAAGGATGCCGGAGCGAAGGAGGTACATGTAAGAATTTCATCACCACCGTTTTTGTATCCGTGCTATTTTGGAACCGATATACCTTCAAGCAATCAGCTTATTGCGAGCACACATACGGTTGACCAGATATGTGAATACATAGGAGCCGATTCGCTTGGGTATATAGATGTCAATGATTTAAAGCATATGGTTGATGGCAGAACCGATTTCTGTGACGCCTGCTTTACAGGGGATTACCCTATCGCACCTCCGGATAAGGATATCCGTGGCGAGCACGAATGAATACATTGTTTACAGATATTAAAAGTTGTATAATTTTACAACGTCCGTATTAATAATAAGCAGATAGGAGAAGATACGAATGAGCACAGACCGTTATCAGACACCGCTTGCAGAGCGTTATGCAAGCAAGGAAATGCAGTACATTTTTTCACCTGACAAGAAGTTCAGAACATGGAGAAGATTATGGATTGCTCTTGCCGAGACAGAGAAGGAGCTTGGTCTTGACATTACTGATGAGCAGATTGAGGAACTCAAGGCTCATAAGGATGACATCAATTATGATGTTGCCAAGGAGAGAGAGAAGCTTGTAAGACATGATGTAATGTCACATGTATATGCTTACGGCGTACAGTGCCCTAAGGCTAAGGGAATAATCCATCTCGGTGCTACAAGCTGTTATGTAGGCGACAACACAGACCTTATTGTTATGACGGAGGCTCTCAAGCTTGTGAGGAAGAAGCTTGTCAATGTTATGGCAGAGCTTGCAAAGTTCGCCGACAAGTATAAGGCTCTTCCTACACTTGCCTTCACGCATTTCCAGCCGGCACAGCCTACGACCGTTGGAAAGAGAGCCACACTCTGGCTTATGGAACTTAAGTTAGACCTTGATGACCTTGATTATCTTATCGGTTCCATGAGACTTTTAGGCTCAAAGGGAACAACCGGAACACAGGCAAGTTTCCTTGAACTCTTTGACGGAGACCATGACAGAATCCGTAAGCTTGACAAGATGATAGCAAATAAGATGGGATTTGAGGATGTATATCCTGTTTCAGGACAGACATATTCACGTAAGGTTGATACAAGAGTTGTAAATGTACTTGCGGGAATAGCGGCAAGTGCTCATAAGTTCTCCAATGATATAAGACTTTTACAGCACTTAAAGGAGATAGAGGAACCTTTCGAGAAAAACCAGATTGGCTCATCGGCTATGGCATATAAGAGAAACCCTATGAGAAGCGAGAGAATAGCATCACTTGCTAATTTTGTAATGGCAGACGCAATGAATCCTGCCATAACATCCGCAACGCAGTGGTTTGAGAGAACACTTGATGATTCAGCTAATAAGAGAATGTCTGTTCCTGAGGCATTCCTTGCAGTTGACGGAATATTAGACCTCTACATGAATGTTGTTGACGGACTTGTAGTATACGAGAAGGTTATTGAGAAACATATTATGGCAGAGCTTCCTTTCATGGCTACTGAGAACATCATGATGGATGCCGTTAAGGCGGGTGGTGACCGTCAGGAGCTTCATGAGAGAATCCGCACGCTTTCCATGGAGGCAGGACGCAATGTGAAGGAGAAGGGACTTGACAACAACCTTCTTGAGCTTATTGCCGCAGACCCTGCATTCAACCTTTCACTTGATGACCTTAAGAAGTCAATGGATCCTTCTAAGTACACGGGACGTGCTAAGGAGCAGGTTGGTGAGTTTTTAAGTGAGGTAATCAATCCGATACTTGAGGCAAGCAGGGATGAACTCGGAATGACGGCGGAGATAAATGTATAACCTTGAAAATTCCGCTAACGGAGAAGCCACGATATAATGAGCGCAAGAGAGTCAATGTGCTTGCATAATTGACGAACGGCGAAATTATTGAGTGAGCTGTGCTCACGATATAATAAACCGGTAATATTTTGGAGACAAACGTCGTACATTATTGTGTATATGCAATAGTGTACGACGTTATTTTTCTGCTGTTTAGTAACTTAAAATTAATTTACTAAAACGTATTAGATAAAATGCACAAAAATACAAAATAAAACAACAAAAAACAGTAATATATGTATGTTGTTTTGAAAAAATTATCGAAAAACATGTGCAAAAGTACTAAAAATTTTTAAAAAAGTATTGCTTTTATGGCAATAGTGTTGTACTATGAAGATGCGAAAACGATTAAGTAACGCGAGCACCGGAAACAGCAATTTTGGAAGGTGGTAACAGTATGGTATCTGTGAAGGACATTGCAAATGCATGTAATGTATCCGTAGCGACAGTGAGCAAGGCACTGAATGGTTACAGCGATATAAGTGATGAGACTAAGGCTGTCATAAGTGCTAAGGCTGCTGAATTGGGATACATACCGAATATGGCAGCGGTTGCACTTAAGACCAACAGGACATATAACATAGGAATCCTGTTTATTGATGCAGCCAACAGCGGCTTTAAGCATGAGTATTTTGCAAATGTGCTTGAGGGAATAAGATCCCAGGCAGAGCAGATGGGATATTGTATAACATTTATCACCAATAGGATTGGAGGAAGGAAGATTACATATAGTGAGTACTGCAGTATACGTCAGTTCGACGGAGTGATAATTGCCTGCATCAATTATGATGACCCACAGGTGGTTGAGCTTGTAAGCAGTGGGATACCGATAGTCACTATAGACCACATCTTCAACAATACAATTTCGGTAATGTCCGATAATGTGAAGGGTGTGAAAGACCTTGTGGAATATCTTTACTCCATGGGACATAAGAGGATTGCTTTTATCCATGGTCAGGACAGTTCCGTTACAAGGGACAGAGTAACAAGCTTTTACAGGTGCATGGAGCAGTTGGGAATCAGTGTGGGACGCGAATATGTTCAGGAGTGCAGGTATCACGATACCGCGGGGGCGGTGAAGTGTACTAAGAAGCTTCTCCAGCTTAAGGAACGGCCGACATGCATCATGTATCCGGACGACATTACTGCGATAAGCGGTGCGAACGTTATCAAGAGTTACGGCCTTAATATACCCGATGATATATCTGTGACGGGGTATGACGGAATAAGGTATTCCCTCATATATGAGCCGCAGATTACCACATTACAGCAGGCCGGTGACAGGATGGGCAGAGAGGCTGCCGCCTGCTTAATCGAACTTATTAAGAAACCTAAAACCACACTCAAGAAAAGCTATGTGATTGAGGGAAAGGTTCTGACGGGAGCGTCAGTAAGTAACCTTAATGCAACTGTTGTTCAATAGAAAAAATGAAGGGTTTTCTATTGCATCTGCCGGGGTGGCATGTCCGTTGGATTTTCGGACAAAGAATGGAGGAAAAATATGAGGAAATTTAAAAGGTTTGCAGCAGCGTTGTTAGTGGGTATGATGACAACGACAGCTCTTGCAGGTTGTGCAAAGAGCAATAAAGCATCATCAGGAAGCACTGATGGTAAGGAAGGTTCGGTTCTTAATATTTATGTATGGAATGAGGAATTCAAGACAAGAGTTGCCGATTATTATCCGGGCTACGAGGCAGTCGATGAGTCCTCAGGTAAGATTGGAGATGTAACAGTTAAATGGCACATGACCGCCAACCAGAATAATGCTTATCAGAACAGCCTTGATGAGGCTCTTATGAAGCAGAGTGATGCGGCGGCTGACGATAAGATTGATATATTCCTTGTAGAAGCTGACTACGCACTCAAGTATGTAGATACAGATTACACAATGTCAATCAAGGATCTTGGCATTACAGATACGGAGATTGCTAACCAGTACAAGTACACACAGGACATCGTAACAGATTCCAAGGGCGTTTTAAAGGGACTCTCATGGCAGGGCTGCCCGGGCGTGCTTATCTACAACCGTGATATTGCAAAGGATGTTTTGGGAACGGATGATCCGGCAGAGGTTCAGAAGAGTGTATCTGACTGGACCGCATTTGAGAAGACTGCAGAGGCTATGAAGCAGAAGGGCTACTTTATGGTATCAGGTTTTGATGATGCATTCCGTGTATTCTCCAACAACGTATCCTCACCGTGGGTTGTTGACGGCAAGCTTGTTATTGATGACAGCATCATGAACTGGATTGAACAGACAAAGACCTTCACCGAGAAGGGCTACAATAATCAGTCAACACTCTGGGATGACACATGGAACAAGGGCTTCTATCCTGGCGGAAATGTATTCTGCTACTTTGGACCTGCATGGTTCGTTGACTTCTCAATGGGTGCCGACAACCCTGACAGTATTGCAGCTAACGGCGGCTGGGCAGCAACCGAAGGACCTCAGGGCTTCTTCTGGGGTGGTACATGGATTTGCGCAGCAACAGGAACAGATAACCCTACACTTGTAGCAGACATTATGAGAAAGCTCACAACCGACAAGGAGATAATGACAAAGATTGTTAAGGAGAAGAATGACTTTGTTAACAATAAGCCTGCAATGGAGGAGATGGCTAAGGATACATCTTACTCAAGCAAGGTTCTTGGCGGACAGAATCCACTTGCAATGTTCTGTGCGGGTGCAGATAAGATTGATTTAAGCAACCTTTCGGCTTATGACCAGGGTTGTACCGAGGAAATTCAGGCAGCTATGAAGGACTACTTCAACGGCAACGCAACACTCGATGAGGCACTTGCTAGCTTCAAGAAGAACATTGTTGTCAAGTATCCTGACATTAAGGCGGAATAATTGCTAAGAGGAAATTAAGGATGTTTAAGAAACATGCCTGCTCTATAAGGGGGCAGGCATGTTTTTTACTAAACGGTGAGGAGTGATAACATGAAGGATTCCCGTAATTCCAGCGGCAAAAGCAAGGTCGTAAGATATAACAAGTGGGGATATATCTTTTTAATTCCGTTCGTTCTTGTATATGTTACTTTTCAGTTAGTGCCGTTATTCAGTACGATTTTTAACAGTTTTTTTGAAAATTACCGTGCGGGTCTTAAACAGGTCGGACCGAACTTTGTGGGACTTGCCAATTATGTGACGATTTTTTCGGATGCAAGTATTCTTAAGTATACAGCTAATACACTCGTAATGTGGGTGATTGGATTTATCCCGCAGATTATAGTTTCACTGCTCTTAGGACAGTGGTTTTCGGATATCAGATTGAAATTAAAGGGCAGCAGATTTTTTAAGACAGTAATTTACCTGCCTAATCTTATAATGGCATCTGCATTCTCAATGCTTTTCTTCGCATTGTTCTCAGATGTCGGACCTATCAATTCAATATTGCAGAACATCGGTTTGACCAAGGAGCCTGTCAGGTTCTTCTCAAGCGTGTGGGCCACGAGAGGGCTTGTCGGCTTCATGAACTTTCTCATGTGGTTTGGAAATACGACCATTATTCTCATGGCAGGAATAATGGGAATTGATACATCGCTCTTTGAGGCGGCAGAGGTTGACGGAGCCAATTCATGGCAGAGATTCTACAGGATAACATTACCGCTCCTGAAACCGATACTTATCTATGTTATCATAACATCCATGATTGGCGGTATCCAGATGTTCGATGTGCCTCAGATTCTTACCAACGGTTCCGGTTCTCCGGCTGAGACATCAAAGACTCTTATAATGTATCTCAATCAGCATCTTTACAGCAAGAACTATGGACTTGGCGGAGCACTCTCGGTATTCCTGTTTATCATAACGGCTATACTTAGTCTGGTTATATATGCTGTGATGTATCGTAAGAAGGATTAGAACGGGGGTGGATGATAATGAGTAAAAATAATACCGATAAGAAAGCGAAAAAGGATTCCATTCATGCAAGAAGAGCTGTGGCATATATTGTTCTGGTATTGATTTCGTTCCTCTGCCTGTTCTGGTTCTATGTGCTTTTTGTTAACGCGACGAAAACACATGCAGAGATTCAGAGAGGCTTTTCATTTCTGCCGGGTAAAAATTTTAAGAATAACTGGATTCACCTGGTAAATGGAACACAGCCGATTGTGTCAGGTATGATTAACAGCATCGTCATATCCACGCTGAGTGCACTGCTCTCTACATATTTTTCGGCGATGACTGCTTACGCTATCCATGTATATGACTTCAAGCTGAAGAAGTTTATATTTGCCTTTATACTCGCGGTCATGATGATCCCAAGTCAGGTAACCGCACTTGGATTCATACAGTTCATGGATAAGCTGAACCTGATAGATACGTTCATACCACTCATCGTTCCTACGATAGCCGCACCTGTCACCTTCTATTACATGAAGCAGTACATGGAGAGCACACTTCCGCTCGCAATTATCGAGGCGGCAAGAATCGACGGTTCAGGTGAGTTCAGAACCTTCAACAATATCGTGCTTCCTATTATGAAGCCTGCCATTGCGGTTCAGGCGATATTTACATTTGTGTCGAGCTGGAACAACTACTTCGTTCCCGCACTTATATTAAAGAGCGACAAGAAGAAAACACTTCCTATCCTCATCGCACAGCTCAGAAGTGCCGACTGGCTCAAGTTCGATATGGGGCAGGTGTATATGATGATTGCATTCTCGATTTTCCCGGTAATCATCGTGTATATCATTCTCTCAAGATACATCGTTCAGGGCATCGCTCTCGGAGCGGTAAAAGGCTGAATAAGGTAAAGAACTGCAGGACTGTCATATTTGGCAGTCCTTTTTTGTGTAACAGGAAACTTCGTTCCTATTACACAAAATGTTGCTAAGAAAAAATATGCGTGATACAATCAATAGTAAATTTATATAAGAAAATGCTTTAAAGGTAATAGAGGATAGTGTGCCGCCGCTCGGCGGGGGAATGGAGATTAACATGAAAAGGATAAGATCATTTATTGCAAGACTGTTCGCGTTCACAGCCGTTATGGTCATGTGCGGTACAGCTCAGATGAACGATGTGAGGGCACAGGAGAAGGAACCGGAGCTCACAATCGACGGGGATAAGAATGCGTCTGATATGACAGACGGGAGCTATTACACTAATGTGAGATTCACGACAGGTGATAAAATAATTGTCAGTGCTTCGGACGGCTCGACAATACACGGGTTATATATTATGTGGGACAGCCCGATTAAACCGTGGACGCTTGAGACGGACAACGGAACCGTGGAGTGCGGTCAGAACGGATTCCTGCATGAGTACATTAAGCTGGAGGAGGGCACAAAAAGCGCGGTAATCAATATTCCTGCCGATGCGACATATATCTGCAATATCCGAATATTTGACAGCACGGATATTCCGGAGAATGTTCAGACTTGGAACGCTCCGTGCGAGGAGGCGGATATAATGCTTGTGGCCGCACATGCCGATGATGAGATTCTGTTCCTCGGCGGCATAATTCCTACCTACGGAGTTGCGGACAATGCCAAAGTTCAGGTTGTATATATGACGCAATTCTGGGATACGGCGAGAATAAGAGAACATGAGAAGCTTGACGGACTCTGGACGGACGGCTGCAGATATTACCCTGTCAGTGCGGGTTTTACAGACATGTATTCGGAGAGTATTGATACGGCTAGAACCCAGTATGACGAGGATGCAATGATTGAGTTCATCACGGAGCAGATAAGACGTTTTAAACCGCAGGTTATTGTGACGCACGACTTCAACGGCGAATACGGGCATGGATATCACAGGCTGACGGCTGACGCGGTTAAGAATGCGATTGATGCGGCACCCGACAGCGGAAAATATACGAATTCGGCAGAAAAATACGGAACATGGGACACTCCGAAAGCATATTTTCATCTGTATCAGGAGAACCGGATAAGTCTTAATCTCAGGGAGCCGATTGAAGCCATGGACGGAATGACGGCGGTTGAGGTTGCCGCGGCGGCTTACAAGAGGCATGTATCACAGCAGTGGTGCTGGTTTTATGTGTCGGACGACTATCAGTATAGCTGCGCAGAGTTCGGACTCTACAGAACACTCGTCGGAGCTGACACGGAAAATAATATGCTTGAGAACATCAAGACCTATACGACGATGGAGGAGGAGAGCATACAGGAGAGCATTGAGGCAAGTGTGCAGGAGAGTATCGCCGAGAGCATAAGCGAGTCTGAGAGTGAGAGCGTCGCGGAATCACAAAGTGAGAGCATAAGGCAGTCCGAGGAGGAGAGTGAAAGCATCAGTCAGAGCGAGCAGGAGTCGTTAGAGATTGAGCGCGTTAAGAAACACACGAGAAACACGGTGACAGCAGCGGTGGCGATTGTGCTTGCAGTGCTGCTTACTGTATTTATAATAGTTCTTTTTAAGTCAAAAAAAGGCGGAAAAACAGACAAAGGTACAGGTAATCCTAAGAGAAAGAGACACAGAATGAGATGAAAAATAATAAAGTAAATAAATTCAGAAATAAAATATATTTTTTTGCTATCGGTGTTATGAGTGTGCTGACATTGACAGGAATATGCTTCACATCTTTACTTGATTCGGAAAGAGTATCGGCGGATGTATATACTGAGATATATACTCCTGAGGATTTGCTTGCAATGGAAGGAAATCCTGCAGGAAATTATATACTTATGCAGGACATTGACATGAGTGGAATTGAGTGGAGACCGGTGGATTTTTCGGGAAATTTTAACGGAAATGGTCATGCACTTTTAAATGTAACAGTCACGGAAATGACGGATGAGACAATGCAGACTTATGACGGGAATATGAAGGTATATGATACACATTTCTCGGGATTTTTCGGAATATTGACCAATGCTGTTGTATCTGATCTTAATTTAATTAATTACAGGTCACAGATGGTGTCCGATGTTCCGTGCTTTTCGGGCAGCCTTGCAGGCTATAGTGAGGGAAGCACAATCAGCGGATGTACGATAACGGCAGACATAAGACTTGATGCGCATGACAGAATGTTCGGAATCGGAGGTATAGTCGGATATGGCAACGGAACAATGGAAGGCACTACGGCGGATGTGACATTGGTATGCAATGATACTGATGCGCTTAACAGGGACGAACAGTTCTTAGGCGGAGCCTATGCCGCAGGATATTTTGATCTGAATGAATGCCATATAAATATAGATGGTTATGTATCTGAGCATGGATATACCCATAATGGTGGTGCTGCAGGCATGTATATACTATATCCGAGCGGAACGGTATATGAAGGATATCTCACCAACACGCGTGTCACGGGAAAAATTTCATTCTATGAGGACAATACTGACAGAAGAGCCTACTGCAAGGATTTTATCGGCGAGGTCATGAACTGGACATATCAGGTAGCCGGCAACAGCTCTGATTTTGTGTCCGATGAGAGCCATGACTATTCCGTGGTGCTTGTGCCGCATACCTGTGTCAATCCGGAGTATACGACGCAGCAGATAGAGGCGGATTGTGAAAACTATGGATATGAATTATATCACTGCAATCTGTGTGGATATGAGTATAAGGATAACTATACGGCAAGGAAACACGAAGTGGAGCAGTGGAGAACCATCAGGGAAGCAGACATTGAAAATAATGGCATAGTTGAAGGCGGGTGCGTTCTGTGCGGTGCGGCTGTGAGAGAGCTTACGGATAAGCTTGAGGTGGAGACGACAACAGAGAGTGAAGCACAGACGACGGAGACAGAAGTAATGACGGCAGAGGAGAAAAGCCAAAATGCGGCATCGGATGCAGCAGATAATGCGTATTCAGGTGATGGCATAAGAGATGATAAGGATTTCGGTGATGTGACGATTATGGCAGTTATAATTGCTGCAATCGTTATAACGGCTGTTGTGATTATAAAGAAAACAAGACGAAAGTAATTATCGGGGAAAGAGGAAAAGCATGGACGTATATGAGGTAAAAAAGGCAGCACATCCTATCAGAGGCAGTGTGATTGTTCCGGGTTCTAAGAGCGTGACGAACAGGGCATTGTTCATGGCGGCGATGGCAGAGGGGCATTCTGTTCTGGAGGGGACGTTGTTTTCCGATGACTCCAGACATTTTATCGGAAGTCTTGAGGCTCTCGGATATAATGTACTTGTGAATGAAGCCCAAAAACGTGTTGAAATAGACGGAGCGGGCGGAAATATTCCCAATAAGACAGGAACGATTGATGTGGGAAGTGCCGGGACGGCGGCACGTTTCCTCACAGCCTTGCTTGCACTCTCTGATGGAGAATACACTATAAATGCGACACCGCAGATGCAGGCGAGACCTATGGATTCGCTCTTTGATGCACTCACGGAATTAGGAGCCGTTTTTGAATATTCAGGTGAGCGTGGACACCTGCCTGTGAAGGTGAGGGGCAGAAGGTGTGATAACGCCGTGGGAGCCGCTGAGTCAGGGAAAGAAACGGGAGTAGTGCGGGAAAAGTCCGATTCCGTGGCTGTGGTTCATGTGGATATAAGCAGAAGCACACAATTTCTAAGTGCACTTATGATGGCTGGGGTTCTTGTTCCGGAGGGGCTTGATATCAGGATAACGAGTGAAAAGACGGATGGTGCATACATCAGGATTACGGCTGCCATGATGAAAGATTTTGGATGCAAAGTCGTGTACGACGGACATGATTATCATGTGGCGGCAGGTCAGAGCTATAATGTGGGAGAGTACTATATTGAGCCTGATATTTCAGCGGCATGTTATTTCTGGGCGGCGGCAGCCGTGACAGGCGGCAGTGTAACGGTAGCGGGAAGCAGATACGGTATGATGCAGGGTGATATGAAATTTCTTGGCGTGCTTGAAAGAATGGGCTGCACGGTTATTGAAACAGCAGACGGGATAAATGTAACCGCACCTGCGGATGGTGTTCTGAAGGCGGTTGATGTTGATATGAATGATTTTTCCGACCAGACAATGACACTTGCCGCAATAGCACCGTTTGCCAAAGGAATGACAAGGATACATAATATCGGTCACATAAGACTTCAGGAATCCGACAGAATTGAGGCGGTTCTTACGAATCTTAGAGCTATGGGGATAGAGTGCGGAACATTTGATGAGGACGGGAAAGAGGGGATATATGTGTGCGGGGGGCTGCCAAAGCCGGCACATATTAAGACTTTTGATGACCACAGGATGGCTATGTCATTCTCGGTAACGGGGCTTATGGCGGAAGGAATTGTGATTGAAAATCCTATGTGCTGCCGTAAGACCTTTGAGAATTTTTATGAGGTGATGGAGAGCATACTTTGATATAGGTCGGCATGAAACGGAAATTTGGTTTTTTATGTTTATCGCATTTACATAAAAGGAATTTTATAGTATACTATAATAGTATGGGCTTAAGCCTGTATAATAAAAATAAGCCGTATGAGAAAATCATACATATATTATTGACTATTAGGAGGAATAACCATGGTTAAGGCTATTGTCGGAGCAAACTGGGGAGACGAAGGCAAGGGTAAGATTACAGATATGCTTGCTGAGGAGTCTGATATTATTGTTCGTTTTCAGGGAGGAAGCAATGCAGGCCACACAATCATTAACGACTATGGCAAGTTCGCACTTCATCTTCTTCCATCGGGCGTATTCTATAACCACACCACAAGTGTTATAGGTAACGGTGTTGCACTCAACATTCCGTATCTTTTTAATGAGATTAAGAGCTTAGAGGACAGAGGCGTTCCTACACCTAAGATTCTTGTATCTGACAGAGCACAGATTCTTATGCCGTACCATGTTGATTTTGATACCTACGAGGAGGCAAGACTTGCGGGCAAGTCATTTGGCTCTACGAAGTCAGGTATTGCTCCTTTCTATTCAGATAAATATGCTAAGATCGGTTTCCAGGTAAGTGAACTTTTTGACGAGGTTTCACTTAAGGAGAAGGTTGAGAGAGTTGTAGCGTATAAGAACATCCTGCTTGAGCATTTATATCACAAGCCTCTTCTTGATGCAGACGAGGTATTCAAGCTTATGCTTTCATACAGAGATATGGTTAAGCCTTATGTGGCAGATGTATCCTTGTTCTTACATAATGCGATCAAGGAGGGTAAGAATATTCTTCTTGAAGGCCAGCTTGGAGCACTCAAGGATCCTGATCATGGAATTTATCCTATGGTAACATCATCATCAACACTTGCAGCTTATGGTGCAATCGGTGCAGGAATTCCCGCGGCTGAGATTAAGAATGTCGTAACTGTTGTTAAGGCTTATTCATCAGCAGTCGGAGCAGGTGCCTTTGTAAGCGAGATTTTCGGCGATGAGGCTGATGAGCTCAGAAGACGAGGCGGTGATGGCGGTGAATTCGGCGCTACAACAGGTCGTCCGAGACGTATGGGATGGTTCGACGCGGTTGCTACACGTTACGGTGTGCGCATGCAGGGAACAACAGAGGTTGCACTTACGGTACTTGATGTACTCGGATATCTTGATGAGATTCCTATGTGCGTAGGATATGAGATTGATGGCAAGGTTGTAAAGGATTTCCCAACCACATATCAGCTTGAGAAGGCTAAGCCGGTTCTCAAGAAGATGCCGGGCTGGAAGTGTGATATAAGAGGAATCAGGAATTATGATGAGCTTCCTCAGGCATGCAAGGATTACATTGATGCCATTGAGCAGGAGATTCAGGCTCCAATCACGCTTGTATCCAACGGACCTAAGAGACATGATATTATTAAGAGAACGAGCAAGCTGTAATATATGATAAGAGAACTTTATGAGAATGCAAAAAGAGGAATAGACACAAGACAGAACTTAAGTGCACTGAGAAGTGAGATAAAAGATGACGCAAAGATGAATGACTTGTTTGAGCTGGTGGAGGATGACATTGATTCAATGAAGAAGTTCCTTGACAGCGATGACGCAAAGGTCAGAAAGAATGCTGCACTTCTCATGGGAGCACTTGATATGTCCGATTTTACACAGGCACTTGTTGATGCTTATGGCAGGGAGGCACAGTTGTTTGTGCGTTCTTCATACCTTGAGGCTTTAAAGGGCTATGATATTGAGGAGTATCTTCCGCTTTTTAAGAAGCGTGTAAAGGCACTTTCGGATACGGAGATTACACTTGAGAACAAAAAGCATATTGATGAAGAGCTCAGGGCTCTCACAGACCTCATTGTATCGGCAGAGGGAATTAAAAGACATTCGTTTGCCGGGTTTGGCAAGTCTGACAAAGAGACCGAATGTATTCTTATAACCAACAAGCTTAACAGGAGCGTGACTGAGAAGCTGCTTGAGGAGAAGCAGGTTAAGCTTATTCCGTTTAAGGGCGGTGTGCGTTTTAAGACTGATGATTTGTCGGTTATTAAGGATATAAGGACATACAGTGATGTGCTGTTCGTTATTCCGGGAGGAAGTGCATGTGAGTTCGCGCCTGAGGCAGCGGCGAAGGTACTTGCGGAATCAGGACTTCAAAGGCTGCTTGACAGACTTCACGACAATAAAGACAGTCGTCCATATTATTTCCGTGTGGAGTTAAAGAGTACGCTTGATATGGAGAAAAAAGGAAAATTCGTGAGACGATTTTCCGGCGAGCTTGAGAGATTAAGCGGACGGAAGCTTATTAACTCGGCTTCCGATTATGAGATAGAGTTGAGACTCATCGAGAACAAGGAGCATAAGCTTAACATGCTTCTTAAGCTCTACACGATTGAGGATGACAGGTTTTCGTATTTTAAGAAGCATATTGCAGCCTCTTTAAAGCCGGTCAATGCTGCACTTATGGTCGAGCTTGCGAAAGATTATATGGTTTCCGATGCACAGGTGCTTGACCCGTTCTGCGGTGTGGGAACGATGCTTATTGAGAGACAGAAGGCGGTGAAAGCCAACACTTCCTACGGACTTGATATTAACGGAGAGGCGATAGCGGGTGCTAAGGAGAATACCGAGGCGGCAGGCCAGATAGTCCACTATGTGAACAGGGATTTCTTTACATTTGAGCATGGTTATCTTTTTGATGAGATATTCACTGACATGCCGTTTGCGATTAATGACAAGGTAACTGTTGAGATAGAGAATGTGTACCGTAAGTTCTTTAAGGCTGTCAACATACATCTTAAGAGCAGTGGGCGCATTATCATGTTTTCAAGAAATCCGGGCTTTGCGAAAAAGTACTGTAACACAGCAGGATACAGAATGATAAAGAGCTTTGCATTTTCAGAAAAAAATAATGATGAGCTTATGATATTTGAGCATGAAGGCTGATGCCTTCATGCTCATTTTTTTTCGTCATCGAAGTTGTCACCGCGGTGGTTCAACTTGTAGAACATCATGCCGACGTATGCTGTAACAGGGATGAGCACGGTCATCACGAGTGAGAGCTGTAAAAGCTTGAAGGCAGCATCGCTATGTATAAGGGCGAGCACAAGACATGCGACGTACAGACCGACAAGGATGACGATGGCGGCTATGGCGAGGATTCTTTTTTTCATGTGGGGTTCTCCTTTTCATGATTAATGTGAGACGTAAAAATATGCGGGTTCATTTTACTGCAGGTATAATATGTTATGTTTATATATTGCTACTCCGTTGTACGAAGCGAAATGTTCTAAGAACATTTAAGCTTCTCCCAAATGTCATACAATATATAAACATAACATATTATACAAGTGTAAAGTTGAGCATATTTTTACGTCTGAATTTTGTTAGCGGCAGAGATACAGGTGATAAAACAGGCGTAGATAACTTTAAAAGTATAATTTATTGTATTACAGATGGAAATGACTAGGGGAGAATCTTAGATTCGTACCGTGGAATAGACATCTGTAATACAATAAATTATACATTAATGATTGTAACAGCATGTTTTATCACTGTATCTAATCAGATATGTAAAAAGGCACATGCCACAGAGTGTTCTGCGCCATGTGCCATAAAAAAGGGGAGGATAATTTTCTGTCCGATGAACAGAAAATTCGGTAAATCTTCTTTTGTGATGGTATGATTATTACCATGTTAAGGAAGATTTATACATTCGCTCCGCAGCATTTCTTGTATTTCTTTCCTGAACCACATGGGCATGGGTCGTTACGTCCCACCTTAGGCTGTGTGTTAACTATGGTTGTGGAAAGCTTCTGCTCCTTATAGAGAGCCTTGCGGGTATCTGCATCAAGAAGGTCATCCCACTGTGGAAGCGTGTATAACCATTCAGCCTTGGCAGCTACCATGTTCTTGTAGAGTGATTCCTTATCAAAATCCATGGATACTACAGTGTTCTCGTCCATAGTCTCGATAGGATTAGGAGTCTTGAGGCTGTCGTTGATGCCGTCGAGTACACCTACCATTGTGAGAAGCTCAAGACCGAAACGGTCGGCAAGCTCCTTGACAGTGCCGCTTACAGGCTCCTTGGATGCAAGAATCTGCTCGTAAACACCCTTCTCATAATTAAAATATGTTGCCCAGAACATCTGATACTTCTGGTCGTCCATTTCCTGCTCGTAAGCAAGATTTCTCCATGTTTCAAGTAATGACATAATCGTACTTCCTTCTATTAATAATATATATTCTGTTGCCGGCTGTGACAAAAACAGCCATGATGCATTTATTTTATAACATAAGCTGTATAACGTCAAGCATGAAAAGAAATGAGAGATATGTTAACGTGTACCCATTGATTTGCCCTCGCTGTAGCCGATAAGTATCTCGGGGAAACGCGTCTGGAGAGCGTTCAGCACAAGTTCGACAGCGTCTTTGGTCTTGTGATGTACGATGTAATGCTTTTTGTCATTGGCGACTACGCTGAGTGAATAGCTTATATTCAGGTGCAGCAGCCGATTCTGGAGGGTTCCGAACTTATAGGCCCAGACGATTGCCTCAAGCGGAACTATATGAATGTTATGTTTGTCGTAGGCGATAAAAAAATTATCCGTGAGAGTTATTCCCGGGGCATAAACGTGGGAATCTTCAAATTCCGCGCATGCCGCATTGTACAGTTCATTTCTGTTGCCGTAGCTTGAAAGGCGCAGCACGGTGCGTGACAGAAGCGGGTTAATTAAGGATACAATAATTACTATCAAATGAATAATGGCAGATAAGGACATTATGCCCAGCAATCCTGCAAGAATATATTCACGTCCCTGAGACATTCTGTATTGATTAATCAGAACCTTGCTTGTCATAAGGTTGAGTGCCTGAGATGTCCAGTTAAGCTTTTTACTCACAAGCTTTGTGAGTGAATCGGATTCGCCTTCGTTGGACTCAAGCTTTGCCTTGCAGTTGTATGAGGCGATGTGCTGAGGCGGTGTCGGGGAGGTGCTGTCGATGCCGAGGGATGAGGCGGAGATAAGAACGTAGTAACAGTTGTTCTCATACAGGCAGTAGTAGTAGCACGCCCTGAGCTTATGCTTGTCCGAACGGTTCACACCTGAATAATATAAATCAGTCAGTGTGGCATTGACATAGATATCCCCGTTGTGATAAGAAGCTGCTGCCTCAGCGGGACTGCTTACAACGGGAAGGGTGAAAATATCGCATAATGAAGTCGTATGAAGTATAATAAAGCAGAAAACAATAAATATGCTTGGCATTATAAGCTTTCTGCAGTTGATTTTTTTGATTGTGGCAGACAATGACTTTTTTTTCATAAAATAAACCGCCTTGATATAATAAGATGTTGAAGTCAAAATGTCAAAAATCCTCACGCAAGCAAGCTTGTATCGGACTTCTGAACTTTTGACCCTGATATCATAATGATGTTAAGGTCAAATAGGATAAAAATTTGCCATGTATAAATATATCCCGTTATACGTTCAAAACCTAATACACCTATTTGACCCCAACATCATCATAATAATTAAGTATAATCAGTATATAGTCAAATGGAAGAAATTTCAAGTTGTAAGTGCCGGACTTGCATTTTGTGCAAAAAATTGATACTATGTTGCAGTGATAATTTTGTATTGTCAGTTATTGACGGACAGCGGAAAGGAAACGGATGATGGCAGCATATAAAAGATTCGCAAGGATGTATGATGCTTTTATGAGAGATATACCGTATGGCAGATGGGCGGAATACGTCATTGACCGGCTGAGAAGATACGGAGTCAGAGCGGAGGATGATTGTGTGCTGCTTGAACTCGGATGCGGTACGGGAAGCATGTCACGCTATTTCTGCATGGAAGGCTATAAGGTTGTGGGAATAGATTTGTCTGAGAACATGGTGAAGGAGGCAGCAGGAAAGTTTATTCCCGGCTTTGAGGCATATAGGGCTGATATGCGAATACCTTTCATGTGCGGTGGAAGCTGTGACGGAGTGGTGAGCTTCTGCGATTCGATGAACTATCTCACAAGTCTGTCGGATTTGAGGCTTACGATGAGGGCGGCAGCCATGCAGCTTAAAAGCGGCGGAATATTTATGTTTGACATGAAAACGGACAGCTTTTATAAGAATGAATTAGGTGGTAATGTGTTTGCGGACAGAGCGGGAAGAGATTCATATATATGGGAGAATCATTATGATGCCGACAGACATATCAACATATATGATATAACATTTTATCACAGAATATTTGGCGGAATCTGTACAAGCTTTACGGAGAGACATGTTCAGAGGGCATTTTCAAAAACACAGGTTTTAAAGAGTGCCGGTGAGTATGGGCTTTCACTCAAAGAGTACAAGGTCAAAGGTGAGAGAGCCTATTATATATTCAAAAAATCAGATTAAAACACGAAGTATTACTGATTCACACTACTATTTGTGCCGCCACCGGCGGCGGAACGGAGATTATTATATGGAAGATTATATTGTACGCGCAACGGCTGCGGATAATCAGCTCAGGGCATTTGCCATCTGTTCAAGAAATCTTGTGGAGGAGGCGAGGGTAAGGCATAATACTTCACCTGTTGCAACTGCGGCACTCGGCAGACTTATGTCGGCAGCAGCCATGATGGGAGTTATGATGAAGGATGATGATGACCTTCTGACCATCAAGATTGAGGGAGACGGACCGATAGGCGGAATTATGGTTACAGCAGATTCTAAGGCGGGAGTTAAGGGATATGTGGGAAACCCTGATGTCATGCTTCCTCCTAACAGCAAGGGCAAGCTTGATGTAGGCGGTGCCGTGGGAAAAGGTATGCTCACCGTAATTAAGGATATAGGTCTTAAGGAACCGTACAGTGGAAGCTGTGAGCTTGTGTCAGGTGAGATTGCCGAGGATTTGACTTATTATTTTGCCTCAAGTGAACAGGTGCCGTCGGCGGTGGCTCTCGGAGTGCTTATGGAACATGACAATACCGTAAAGCAGGCAGGAGGCGTTATCATTCAGGTCATGCCGTTTGCCGAGGATGCGGTTATCGATAAGCTTGAAGAGAAGATTAATAATATGAGTTCAATCACATCCATGCTTGATAAGGGAATGACACCGGAGGATATATTAAATGAAATACTAGGTGATTTCGGTGTAGTGTTTAATGAGAAAATTCCGGCAGCTTTCAGATGTAACTGCTCAAAGGGGAGGGTTGAGAAGGCTCTTATAAGTATTGGTAAGAAGGAACTCAAGGAAATGATAGATGAGGGAAAACCTGTTGAACTTAAGTGTCATTTCTGCAATACCGGGTACGATTTTTCGGTTGATGAACTCAAAAAAATACTTAAATATGCAAAAGGATAATTCTTGACACCCTTTATTTTCTGTGATATTCTAACAATGTGCTGTAACAAAGCATATAGGCTGTGGCATGGTGCTGCAGTGTGAATTTTTTTTAATATTTTGGAGGTATCACAATGAGCAAGGGTACAGTTAAGTGGTTCAACAATTCTAAGGGCTACGGTTTCATCTCTGATGAGAACGGCAAGGATGTATTCGTACATTACTCAGGTCTTAACATGGAAGGCTTCAAGTCTCTTGAAGAGGGCCAGGCAGTAGAGTTCGATGTAGTAGACGGCGCTAAGGGACCACAGGCTACAAACGTAACAAAATTATAATCAACGAAGTTTTACAGTGTGCCTTTTTAATATAAAGAGCAATATTTGTACTTAACGAGATTATGAAAATAGGGATTGCCGTAAGGCAGTCCCTATTTACTTGTATAATTAAAATTCGGGTGTCAAAATATGCGTTCACAGCCTTAATATGTATATCCTGTTATAATTATGCATATCACGACTTTTGGAAGAAGCTTAGTTGTTCTAGGGACTCTGTTCATCGTACAGCCACAGCCGGCATGGATGCCGGCTGAGTTGCAAACAGCCATGGAGGGCTGATTTTGCAACGGTGGCGGAAACAGAAATATTTTTTTCAGAGTCGTTAGAACAACTTGCTTCGTACAACGGAGCTGATATGCATAAATATAACATGATATACACATAAAAATCAGCTCCGCATGTTTTGACACCTGAAGCGTAATAGGAAACTTCGTTCCTGATTACTTATTTATATTCTTATTGAAGTCGGGCATTTTCTTTGAAGCCGAAGGCTTTGGCTGATTGCTGCCGGGCTTATTTTTTGTCTCTTTCACAGGCGGCTTTATACTGCGATACCAGGTATTGTGTATTCTTAAGAATAAGAGTGTACATCCTGCGAAGATAAGTACCTCCGTCGTAAAGCATCCGATTCTGTTAAACAATATTCCGGCAGAGTAAAAATTGCCGGGAAGATACATGAGCGACTGAAGACCGACGATGGAGAGAATATGTATCTTCTTTAACTCTCCGTGGTATACGGCGTAGAACATTACCGATATCATTGTGTTAAACACCAGCAGCATAAGACTCTCAATACCTGAGAACATGTAGGTATATGACGGGTTGTCATAGAAGAACATGAGCGAAGAGAGCTGCTGAACCGCTTCGTCTACAGTATCGTAGCTGTTTGCAAGTGCGGCGAGACCGTTGGCATTCAGTGTAGTGCACAGACTGTAGTTAAACAGGATTGTCACACCTGTTATGACGGCTTCGGTGAGAGATACGCCGACGCCTATCCCGTAAGCGTCGCAGTATTCATTGTAATACTTGCGGATGAACCACATGGCAAAGAATCGGCCGCCTACTACCAGAGCAGAGGTGATTATAAGAACAAGCAGTCTCATGACGGCAAGGTTGACAGTACTTATGTCATCAGGTATAGTCGTGGAGATGAGACTTGACAGGGAGCTTCCTATCATAAGGTAGAACAGCAGATAAGCGGTTATTCCGTATAAAATCGGAAAAAAACGCAGCCCGACATTCTTTTTTGTCATAATGACAAGACCGATGGCAAAGCACAGAAGTATTATTCCGGATGCCGCTATGAAATATACGGTTAGGGTTGGGATGGTCCGGCTGAGGTCGTATATGCCGCTGAGCTCGGATGCAATATCATAATTCATAATAAATCCTTTCCTGAAATTAAGAATGTATTTGTCCGAATGGACTTTAATAATTATAGACTATGACGTATAATCCATCAAATGAAATTTTAGTAAATTCTTGAAAAATGCAGTAGATTAAGTATAATAGATACGAGATTTAGTTATCCGGAGGTAACAATGGCAGTAATAAGCAGTAAGAATATGTATGATATTCTTCGAAAATCTTTTTCTATATTGAATCCACAGCTTATGCACCACAGCGAGAGGACGGCGTATATTCTCTATAAGATGCTGCTCGCCGAGGGAAGAATGAACAATCAGGAGATGGCGGATTATGTCCTGATTGCGCTTTTGCATGATATAGGAACGTGTAAGCTTGAATACATAGACCATTGGGCTGAATACGAAAAGAATGATGTGTGGCCGCATTCGATTTACGGCTTTTTGTTTCTTAAGTATCTTTCTCCGCTTGAAAGCAAGGCGGAGGTTGTGCTCTATCATCACCTTGACTACAATAAGCATTATGTCATAAAGAGTCAGTATATCAAGATAGCTGAATATCTTTTTATGGCGGACAAGATGGATGTCGTGATGAGCATGCCGGGGACACTTGAGAGTGATTATCTTCAGAAGTACCGGAATATCAAGTTCTCGGCGGAGGCACTTGCACTTTTCTTAAAGGCCAATGCCCAGTACAAGGTTCTTGACAATTTAAAGCATGATGACTATCTCAAGGAGCTTGATGAGCTTATAGCGTCGGTGAATTTCTCGGAGGAATATAAGAGAAAATTTCTTCAGATGCTTGTGTATATCATAGATTTCCGAAGTGAGCACACCGTAATACATACACTTGCGACAACGATATTTGCGCAGGAACTCGGCGAGATGATGCATCTTACCGCACAGGAAAAATATAATCTGTACTATGGAGCACTGCTGCATGACATTGGTAAGATTGCAATACCGTTATCCATTCTTGAAGCACCGGGAAGGCTTACACCGAAAGAGATGGATATAATGAAAAAACATGTGGAGATAACCAATCACATTCTTACGGGAATTGTCGATGATGATGTACGCGAAATTGCGATACGGCATCATGAGAAGATAGACGGCAGCGGATATTTCAGAGGTCTTAAAGGTGATCAGTTAACCAGACCCCAGAGAATAGTTGCCGTAGCTGATATAATAAGTGCTCTTTACGGTAAGAGGAGTTATAAGGAAGCGTTCGATATTGACAAAATCAAAGGGATTATCAAATCGGATGCCGACAACAATAAGATATGTCCGCAGGTTGTAGGCGTGGCACTCAGAAACATGAACAGAATTATAGATAATTTTGAGAAAAAGAAAGAGGTTACACTCGGAACTTACATGCAGATAAAAAGACAGGAGCATGAGATATACGAGCAGTTCAAAGGGCTGTAACACTGAAAGAAGGGCTGACCTGCGGCGTACAATGCAGATGTCGCAAGCGACCGCCGCAGGCGCAGGAATGTGCCAAGGCACATTCTTTTTTCCGTACCAGGATTCAGGTGTCAAAACATGCTTTCACAACTTCAATATGTATATCATGTTATAATTATGCATATCACGACTTTTGGAAGAAGCTTAGATGTTCTTAGAACATCTTGCTTCGTACAACGGAGCTGATATGCATAATTATAACATGATATACACATAAAGAGCAGATCCACACGTTTTGACACCTGAATCGTAATAGGAAACTTCGTTCCTGTTACGCGAAAACGCTCCGCGGAGATGCACACTGTCTGACTACTTTTCGGCAGCTTTTTCAGCAAAGGTTGTATCGACTAAGTCCTTATAAGGGGCGTATTCCGTTATGACGCCTGCTTCATAGAGAATATCCTGAAGGAGAGTGAAGCTGTCGTCTGTGAAAATAAGGTCATTCTTCCATGTATCCTGTGCTTTGTAGCGCTCTACTATCAGCGCTATTGTATCAACGTCAGTGTCGGGAAACTGAGGGGCAATAACCTTGGCTATATCTGTGGAGGAATGACTGTTCACATATTCCATGCCGCGCTGGAGAGCGTTTGTGAAGCCCTGAATAATATCAGGGTTTTTATTTATATAACTCTTTTTTGCGCTGTAGGCGGTGTAAGGAACATATCCGCTGTCGACTCCGAGACTTGCGGCAACATACCCGCTTCCTTCCTTCTCAAGTGCGGTTGCATGCGGTTCGAACTCGACGGTGAAATCGCCCTGACCACCTGCAAAAGCACCGCTTGTCAAGCCGAAATCAATATTCTGTATAATTTCCAGGTCTTTTGCAATATCTATGCCGTTATTTTTTAAAATATATTCGAGCACCATCTCAGGCATTCCGCCTGCTCTGCCTCCGAGAACGACGCATCCCTTTAGCATATCCCATGAAAAATCATCGATAGGCTCCCTTGACACAAGAAAGTTGCCTGCACGCTGTGTAAGCTGTGCAAAGTTGACGGCGTAATCCGAGTTACCCTCGTTGTAGGCGTAGATTGATGATTCGGAGCCCATGAATCCAATCTGGGCCTCGCCGGATATGAGTGCCGTCATAACCTTATCGGCACCGAAACCTGTGACAAGATTAAGCTCAATGCCTTCGTCTTTAAAGTAACCCTGTTCAATGGCAACGTACTGAGGGGCATAAAAGATTGAGTGTGCAACCTCGTTGAGAGTAACCTTGGTGAGTGTATCGTCTGTCTTTTTACAGCCGGCTGCAGTCATGGCGAGCATGACACACAGCAATGTAACGGATAAAAGAGATAATATTTTTCTTTTCAAATGAACCTCCGGTTATATAATTGTTCGCCTTGTCGACGTCTAATAATATTATATGGATTGCCGTAGAAAATGTGATTATGTGGAAAAAAAGCAAATCTGCTTGCGAACCGGAAATTTTTAATGTAAGATGTAGCAGTTGGTTTCCGAAGGGAATTTGGGACAGATTATGTATTTGATGTGGAGGTATTATGGCATATAAAGTATTGGCACTTGATATAGACGGAACGCTTACAAATTCGGAAAAAAGGATAACGGACAGAACGAAGCGTGCAGTGCTTGGGGCAGCAAAAAAAGGAGTTAAGCTTGTGATAGCATCCGGAAGACCTGTTCAGGGCATAAGGGCTTTCGCACAGGAGTTGGAGCTTAAGGAGAATGACGGATATATACTCTCGTTTAACGGTGGAAGACTCATTTCGTGCAGAACGGGTGAGATTATTCATGACATGAAGCTTCCGCTTGAGTATCTTCCGGAAATATATGCACTTTCAAAGGAATATGGCGTGAACCTTATGTCGTATGAGGGGGATGACCTTATAACAGAGAACCCTGATGATGAATTTCTTGCAGTGGAGGCGAGAATCAACGGACTTGGAATTAAAAAGGTTGATAATTTTGTAAAGCACATCAATTTTCCTATAAATAAATGTCTGATGCTCGGCGAGGGCAGTTATCTTGCGGAGGTCGAGAAGAAGGTTCATGCCGCTCTGTGTGACAGAATGGATGTATACCGCTCGGAACCGTATTTTCTTGAAATACTGCCAAAGGGCGTGGACAAGGCAAAAGCTTTGGAGAAACTTCTTGCGGTACTTGGCTGTAAGAGGGAGGAACTTATGGCGTGCGGGGATGGCTTTAATGACCTTACCATGATTAAATATGCCGGGCTTGGTGTGGCAATGGCAAATGCGAGAGATGAGGTTAAGGAATGTGCCGACTTTGTCACCGGCTCGAATGATGAGGACGGAGTTGCTGCGGCAGTTGAACGATTCATATGAGCAGGCGGCAAAGCGGATTGAGAATATCGTTGACAAATATTAACCACGCTGATTTGTAAAATTTTAGTGGACTTTATGACTTCATTGTGTTAAAATGCTGTTGTGTCATTGAGATACCGCTTTGTTATGTGTAAATAATTTTGCCGTATTTTGAGGGAAACGGCATTTATAAAGAAGGAGTAGGATATGGGTAAGAATTTAAAATCTGATGCAGTGGATCATCTTTTTGAAGCAATTATGACGTTGCAGAACATGGACGAGTATTATGCTTTCTTTGAGGATGTGTGTACGGTCAATGAGCTTTTGTCACTTTCTCAGCGCTACGAGGTTGCAAGAATGTTAAGACAGCGCAAGACCTATCTTGACATTGCAGAGAAGACGGGGGCGTCGACAGCTACCATAAGCCGTGTCAATCGTTCGCTCAACTATGGCAATGATGCTTACGACATGGTTTTTGAGAGACTTAATATCAAGGATGAAGAACAGTAAAAGACATATGAAAATACACCTTAGTGCCGTATCGCAATGATTGGCATTAAGGTGTATTTTATATTAGCAGGCAGCAAAGCGGATTGCGGATATCATTAACTATGAGTTCCTGTTGTCTTTATTCTTGTCCTTGTTGTTCCTGCTGTCAGCCGTATCGGCGTTCTTGGTATTGAATTCATCAATGATGTTCTCGACCATCTCTTTTTTCATGTACATGTCAAAGCACAGATAGCATATAAATGAGAAAGTCTGCAGATATTCCCTGTCCTCATCGTTCTCGACATCTGAAAAACTGTTGTCGGCCTTTCGGTACATGTTGATGATGTCCTTGGTTATCTGAGGGAGTCTGTCGCGCTCGGACTGATATATCTCCTTGTAAATATGTTCTAAAGATATGCTTCCATTATCATCGAAAAATCGTTCGGTGAGCGGACCGAGGATAGCCTGAATATCACTTATGGACATGAGCGTCTTAAAATAATATATGAACATCAACGTTATCATGTGGTCATGTGAATACTTCTTCCTGACAGGGGGAGGAAGAAGGTTGTTCTTGGCGTAGTTGTTAATCATGGTCTTGGTCAGAATCTTGTCCGCCTCGTTGCGCTTGGTGGATTCAAGATGTGAGTCCATGAATGTCGTGACCTGATCCATATATAAATCTATATTCGGAATCTCACCCGGACGTATATAGTCAAGCTTGGCGAGCTTGTGAAGCATGTCTGCCAAAAATTCGGAACGTTCCTGTGACATGTCGTGACCTCTTTTCTGTATGACGTAGTTTTTAAGTCTAGATACATTATAAAACAAATAGGCTGATAAAACAAGAAAAAGATGTCAAACTGCCACAATAAATATCGTGACTTTTGAAGAGTTTTGTGATAATATAAATGTATATATTCAATATATAGTCTGGGAGGAATAAAAATGGGTATTATTTCAAGATTTAAGGACATTATGGCAGCTAACATCAATGCACTTCTTGATAAGGCTGAGGATCCGGAGAAGATGATTGACCAGTATCTCCGCAATTTAGAGAGTGACCTTGCCAAGGTTAAGCAGGAGACGGCTTCCGTTATGGCAGAGGAGACTAAGACAAAGAGACAGTTAGATGAGTGTACCGAGGAGATTGCCAAGATGCAGGCTTATGCCGAGAAGGCTGTTCTTGCAGGCAACGACGAGGATGCTAAGAAGTTCCTCATGAAGAAGAAGGATCTTGTTGTTAAGCAGGCTTCTCTTCAGGAGACATATAAGCTGGCAGCCGATAATGCCGCTAAGATGCGTCAGATGCATGACAAGCTTGTGTCGGATATCAGTCAGCTCGACGCAAGAAGAGATGCTCTCAAGGCTAAGATTGCGGTTGCAAAGACACAGGAGACAATCAATAAGATTGGTTCAAGTGTGAACGGTGCTGCAGAGAGCCTTTCGGCGTTTGATAAGCTTGAGGCTAAGGTTAACCGTAAGCTCGATGAGGCCAATGCCATGGCTGAACTCAATAACAGCGGTGTTAACGAGGTTAACGATCTTGAGCGCAAGTATGGTGCTTACACAACATCAGAGGTTGATGATGAACTTGCAGCTCTCAAGGCTAAGGTTGGTCAGAATTAATTAATTATTTGGTATTCAATGAAGCGCCGCATATAACCGGGCTTACGGTTTTGCGGCGTTTCTTTTTTGGAGGATACATGAGCATTTACGATACATTGAATGAACAACAAAGACAGGGAGTGTTCACGACGGATGGACCTGTGCTCCTGCTTGCGGGAGCCGGCTCGGGAAAGACAAGGGTGCTGACACACAGAGTTGCATATCTTATTGAGGAGAAGGATGTCAATCCATATAATATTCTTGCAATCACGTTCACTAACAAGGCTGCAGCCGAGATGAGGGAACGCGTTGACAGACTGGTCGGAATTGATGCCGGCGGAGCGTGGATTATGACATTTCATGCTGCATGCATAAGGATACTCAGAAGATATATTGAAAGGATAGGGTATGCAAGCGGATTTACCATATATGATACGGATGACCAGAAGACGATAATGCGTCAGGTCTTAAAGAAGCTCGATTTAGACCCGAAGTTTTACAAGGACAGGTCTGTTCTTTCACAGATAAGCAGTGCCAAGGATGAACTTATATCACCTGATGAGTTCGAGCTTGCGGCAGGCAGTGATTACCACAAAAGGAAGATTGCAGAGGCATATCGGGAGTATCAGAAGCAGTTAAAGAGCAACAATGCACTTGATTTTGATGACATAATATGTAAGACGGTTGAACTGTTTAATTCATGCCCGGAGGTCCTTGACTATTACAGTGAGCGATTTCAGTATATAATGGTTGACGAGTACCAGGACACGAACACGGCGCAGTTTAAGCTCATAAGTCTTTTAGCGTCGCGGTTCAGAAATCTATGTGTTGTCGGAGACGATGACCAGTCCATATACAAGTTCAGAGGAGCGAACGTGAAGAATATTCTGAACTTTGAGAGTGTATTTCCGGAAGCGGTTGTGATAAAGCTTGAGCAGAACTATCGCTCAACGCAGAATATTCTTGATGCCGCCAACGCAGTCATTAAGAATAACAGCGAACGAAAAGATAAGAGCCTGTGGACGGATGAGGGCACAGGAGATAAGATTGCATATAATATATACAATACGGCGTATGAGGAAGCATATGGCATTGTTTCCGATATAAAAAAGCATGCTGCGGAGAGCGGAGCATATAACGATTATGCGGTACTGTACAGAACCAATGCACAGTCGAGAAGCCTTGAGGAAAAATTTATAGAGCTCGGTGTTCCGTACAGAATATACGGTGCAGTCAATTTCTATGCGCGCAAGGAGATTAAAGATGTGCTGGCATACTTAAAGACGATAGACAATGCGCGCGATGAGGTTGCGGTAAGGAGAATAATAAATGTGCCTAAGAGGGGAATCGGTCTTACCACGCTTGAAAAGGCATCGGTGTTCGCTGAGGAAAATGACATAAGCTTGTATGCGGCTGTGGCGAGGGGAAGCGAGATTCCTTCACTTTCAAAGGCGGCTGCCGGGAAGCTTGACAATTTCTGCATGCTCATATCGGAGCTTCGCGCGAAGTCGAGGGAGCTCTCGATAAAAGAACTGATTTCGGAGATAATAAATGACGTGAAGTATGAGGAGTACTTAGCGGATGACGACGAGCCTGATGAGATAGCCGACCGTATGCAGAATATAAGCGAGCTTATCTCAAAGGCGGCAGCCTACGAGGAAACAGCGGATATGCCTACTCTTTCGGGCTTCCTAGAGGAGGTTGCACTGGTGGCGGACATTGACAACATGGATGAGAATAATAATATTGTCTCACTTATGACACTGCACAGCGCAAAAGGACTCGAATTTCCGTGCGTGTACCTTGCCGGTATGGAGGATGGAACCTTTCCAAGCTATATGGCAATCCAGTCGGATGATAAAAGTGACCTTGAGGAGGAGAGAAGGCTGTGCTATGTCGGCATCACGAGAGCGAGAAAGAGACTTGTGCTCAGCATGGCAAGACAGCGCATGATACGTGGCGAGATGATGCTGTGTAAACAGTCGAGATTCATAAATGAGATTCCGAAGGAGCTTCTTCTTGAATCGGGACAGGGAATAAGAAAACCACAGTCATTTTCAAGCGAAGCGGCAGTGCGCCTGGCGGAGAATGCGATGCGTGCGGCACTCCCGTGGAACAGACCTGCCGCCCGGATGTCTGCCGTTAAGAAGGGGGCACCTCAGGTTGCGGCGAGTGAGGATGAGTTGGGCTATACTAAAGGCGACAGAGTACGCCATGTCAAGTTCGGCGAGGGCACGGTGACGAATATAGCTTCCGGCGGCAGGGATTTTGAGGTCACGGTGCAGTTCGACACGGCGGGAGTAAAAAAAATGTTTGCCTCTTTTGCAAAACTGGTAAAAATAGGCTAGATATTTTTCATATAATATGCTAAAATTATATTTAAGTTTACAACTGATGTTAATACTATCAACAGAAAGGAAGTATGTATTATGAATAAGCTGGAAGAATTACTTGCACAGGCTAAGGGTAAGGACTTAAAAGATCTTAAGGAATTACTTGGCAAGAAGCAGGTTGTTGTTGAAGAGAAGAAAAAGTGCAATCCGTTGGTATGGATTCTTGCAATTGTCGGATTCGTGGCCGCAGTAGCAGGTATAGCATACGCTGTATACAGATATTTTACACCTGACTATCTTGAGGATTTTGAGGACGAAGATTTTGATGACGATGACGACTTTGACGATGATGATAACTTCGAGGATGATTTCTTCGAGGAGGAGAAGGAAGAGCCTGAGGATAAGTAATATCATTATCCGGGACATCGGAATAATATGAATGAATTGAAATAGGAGGGAGTGACTGCCCTCCTATTGTTTTGTGTGACGATACATACGAAAAGGAGCGAATTAAAGAAGTGAAAAAAGAACGCAATGAGTTACTTGAATTTTTGGCAGGGCTGGCAATGCTGGTTGTAGGACTTTTTCTGTTTACCAACAAGGCAGAGGTGCAGACGGCATTTTTTTCCGGCTCAATAAGATTGTTTGGAGCGCATCTTAATTCGGGGCTGGTTATTATACCGTTCATAATAGGAATTGTGTGGCTTTTTGTAAAGCCGCATTCAATCGGTGCTAAGCTTGTGACGGCACTTGGAATATTGATAATAATTGTGTCGGTTATTGCATCAACGACTATAAGACTTCCAAGAATAACACTGTATGAGTGGATTTTGTACCTTGTTCTTATATTCGGAGGAGTGGGGCTGCTTGCGAGAGCACTTTTTGGCGGAAATAAGAAATAGGAGGCTTAAGGTATTCATGAAAAAAGGAGAGCACATTGAAGGAAAAGTGGTTTCGGTAGCCTTCCCTAATAAGGGAAAAGCCGTGTGCGGTGACGACATAGTGACCGTTAAGAACGCTATACCGGGGCAGGTGCTTGATATAAGAATTGATAAGGTCAGAAACGGTCGTGCGGAAGGCCATGCCGATGCGGTCATACGGGAGTCGGCTATTGTCGATGAGAGCATAAGATGCCGCCATTTCGGCAGATGCGGCGGCTGTGTGTATCAGCCTGTCAGATATGAGGAACAGCTTAATATAAAAAGGAAACAGATTGAAAAGCTTCTTGCACCTGTTGGCGGTGATTACACATTCGAGGGAATCAAGGGAAGTCCTGCCGTTGAGGAGTACCGTAACAAGATGGAGTTCTCCTTCGGTGATGAGGTTAAGGATGGACCGTTAAGCCTCGGAATGCACAAGCGCGGAAGTTTTCATGATATCGTGACCGTCGACGGATGCAGGATCATGGATGCCGATTTCAGAAAGATTCTCTCGGTGGTGCTTGATTATTTTACGATTTGTAAAACATCTTTTTATAAGAAGCTTCAGCATGAAGGATATTTAAGACATCTTCTTGTACGGAAAGCCGTAAAGACACAGGAGATTATCGTCGACCTTGTTACCACTTCACAGATGGATGCGGAGCTTGAACACGGTGTGCTTGCCGGGTTTGAAACACTTATCACGGGACTTGGGGCGACCGGACAGCTTAAGGGAAAGATAGCAGGAGTGCTTCATACCGTTAATGACAGTCTTGCCGATGCGGTGTGCAATGACAGGACGGACATTCTCTACGGACAGGATTTCTTTTATGAAGAGCTTCTCGGACTTAAGTTTAAGATTACTCCGTTTTCATTTTTTCAGACCAACTCGCTTGGCGCGGAGGTGCTGTATGATACCGTGAGAAGCTATATAGGAGATACGAAGGATAAGATTGTGTTCGACTTATACAGCGGAACGGGAACCATAGCACAGCTTGCGGCAGCGGTTGCAAAGCATGTTGTGGGCGTTGAGATTGTACGTGAGGCTGTGGAGGCGGCTGTGGAGAATGCAGAGCTTAACGGGCTTACCAACTGCGACTTCCTTGCGGGGGATGTACTCAAGGTGATTGACGAGATTGAGGAAAAGCCTGACCTTCTTATACTTGACCCGCCGCGGGACGGAATACATCCTAAGGCACTGCCGAAGCTTATTGCTTACGGAGTTGAGAGGATTGTGTATGTGTCCTGCAAGCCTACAAGCCTCGTGCGTGACATGGAGGTGTTCAACGAGAACGGCTATTACATGGAGAAAGCAGTTGCCGTGGACATGTTCCCGGGAACAGCCAACACGGAGGTTGTAGCACTTATAGTTAAAAAACATTAGTACTATGGCTCTAAAACAGGATAAAAAACATCATTTTCCAGTCAAAAATAAGAAAAATAGCTTGACATTCGTGCGAATAGAATATATTCTTATTACGTTATTAACACAGAGTTATTTAACTGAATAGTTGCTTGAATTTTTGCACATAAAGGAGTGGGCCTGTCTCATTCCTTTTTCTTAAATACAGCAATGTTTTAATCTGGTAAAGTAACGATGCGTTAAAATATAACAAGGAGGATTTTTTATGAGAAAGTTTTCTAAGCGTGTCCTTGCCGTTACTCTTTCTGCCGCAATGGTATTCTCACTTGCAGCATGTAACAAGTCTGACAGCAATGGGACAACAACAACAGCAGGCACTACTGCTGAAGGAACAACAGACGAGGGAACAACTAATGCCCCTGTGGCAGACGGCGCAACATATACATACAATTATGCGCTCGTTGATTTCCCAACCAACTGGAATATGCACACATATCAGACAGAGACTGATACGGATATTCTCAACTACATCACAGAGGGCTTCTATGAGTTCGATTACAATGACACAATGGACGGCTACAAGATGGTTCCTGCTATGGCAGTGAGCGAGCCTGAGGACGTTACAGCTGATTATGTCGGACAGTTCGGACTTGAGGAGGGTGATGTTAACAGAGCATGGAAGATTACTCTTCGTGACGACCTTTGCTGGGAGGACGGAACTCCTATCACAGCTCAGGATTTCGTAACATCAGCAGAGTTATTACTTAATCCTGTTGCCAAGAACTATCGTGCAGATATGTTATACAAAGGCAGCATGGCAGTTGTAGGTGCTAAGGGATATCTTTATCAGGGACAGCACGCTTATGACACACAGGTTGGCACAGAGTATTTTGATATGGATACAGCAGAGACAGATGAGAATGGTACATTCATCGTTGATGGTCATGATGTTGCATTCAGCCTTAGTGATGGTGCAGCGTGGGGAGCTGTTCTTGATGATCAGTATGCTTCTAATCCTGATGCATTTAAGGATGCAGATGGAACAGACCTTTATGAGGCTCTTAAGGCTCTTGCAAACGAGGATGGCTGGATACCGGCTAATGTCGATACAGCCGCTATGCTGAGCACAATCATTGCACACCTTCATGGAGCTGCTGACACTGCAGAGTATCAGGCACAGGCTGGTGATTATGCAACTAAGCAGGAGTGGCAGGAGTTCTGCTACTACGGAACATCTTACCCGGAGACAGATATGTCTACTGTAGGTGTTCTCGCACCTTCAGATACTGAGCTCGTACTTGTGCTTGAGAAGGAGTTAAGCGGTTTCTACCTTCTTTATTCCTTAACAAGCTCATGGCTCGTAAACGAGGATCTCTATAAGTCATGTGAGTCAGTGGTTGACGGTGTATACCAGAACTCATACTGCACATCCGCAGAGACAACAATCTCTTACGGTCCGTACAAGCTTACTTCCTTCCAGGCTGATAAGCAGTTCGTACTTGAGAGAAATGATTTACATCATGATGTTAAGGACGGCTTCTATCAGACAACTGCAATCCAGTGTGATTGTGTTCCTGAGGCAGCTACAAGACTTGAGATGTTCTTAAACGGTGAGCTTGATACTTATGGTCTTACAGCAGACGATATGGAGACATATCAGTCAAGCGACTACACATACTATACATCAGCTCCATCAACATTCTACATTGCACTTAACCCGACAATGTCAGCTCTCGAGGCAGAGCAGGCTAACCTCGGTGCAGGCTACAATAAGACAATCCTTACAGTTAAGGAGTTCAGACAGGCACTTTGCTATGCACTTGACAGAAAGTCATTCGCACTTGCAACAGCTCCTACCAACAACGCTGCATTCAGCCTTTACTCAGATCTCATCATTGCTAACCCTGAGACAGGTGAGTCCTATCGTTCAGGCGAGGCTGCCAAGAAGGTTCTCGTAGATTTCTGGGGCTTATCAGATGAAGTAGGTTCAGGCAAGATGTATGAGACAATGGATGATGCTATCGAGAGCATCACAGGCTACAACCTTGCACTTGCACAGGAGAAGTTTGATGAGGCTTATGATATTGCTGTAGCTCAGGGCTTAATGAATGAGGGAGATAAGGTTCAGATTAAGATCGGTCTTCCTAACAGTACATCTAACTTCTACTCAAAGGGTTATGAGTTCCTTGTTAACTGTTACACAGAGGCAGTTGTCGGAACAAAGCTCGAGGGCAAGTTAGAGTTCACAATGGATGATACACTTGGCAACGGCTTCGGTAATGCTCTTAGAGCTAACCAGGTTGATATGCTCTTCGGTGTAGGCTGGAATGGTTCGGCACTTGATCCATATAACCTCATGGAGGCATATACATCAGAGGATTATCGTTACAACAGATGCTGGGATACATCATCAGAGATGCTTACAGTTGAGCTCAACGGTGTTGAGTACACTGCTTCAGTATTGGATTGGAACGAGGCTATTATGGGTGAGGAAATCACCGTAACAGCAGCAGACGGAACAACAAGTACATTCAGAGCAGGTGTTTCTGATGACAATCAGGAGGAGAGATATTTAGTTCTCTGTGCTCTTGAGGGTGCAGTTCTTGAGACATACGAGATGATTCCTATGATTGACAATTCTACCGCAGCTCTTAAGAGTATGCAGGTTGAATTCTACACAGAGGAGTATGTTTACGGTGTTGGCCGCCATGGTGATTTCAAGTACTTAACTTACGATTACAGTGATGCTGAGTGGACTGATTTTGTTGCATCACAGGGCGGACAGCTTAACTACAACTAAGTTTTGCAATACTGATTGATTATTGGGAAAAAAAGCAATCAATATTAAATCCGGTCAAGGGGGGCGGGTAACTGCCCCCTTTGAAGGATTTTTATTATCTAAGTATTTTTCATCGCTTTTTGCGTTTGTACAGCTTTTGTAAATCCCGCTTTTATAAACATGAATGTATTGGACATCATATAAGCGGTTTCCGATTTAAGAAAGCTGCATGAATACAAATAAAATACGGAGGTTGAATTTTTTATGTATATGGTAAAGTATGTAATAAAGCGTATTGCACTCATGTTTTTTGTGCTTTTCACAATCATGACAATCAGCTTTGTTCTTATCAAGATGCTGCCTAACATTGATGCCGAGCAGTTCGGCAAGGATGCGGCACTCGTTGCACAGAGACGTGAGATGATGGGTTACAACAAGCCTATTCTGGTGCAGTATGGCATATTCCTCAAGAGAAGTATTCTCGGAGGAGACTGGGGTATGAGTGAGGCGTTATACCGCATGCAGGATGTATGGACCGTGTTCGTATCTAAGCTTCCTGCAACACTTATGGTTAATGTCTGCTCCATTCTTTTAAGTATTCCTATCGGGCTTTTGCTTGGAATATATGCGGCTCTCAAGAAGAATAAGTGGCAGGATTACACCATTTCGACACTCGTAATGGTATTTATCTCAGTGCCAAGCTTTGTATATGCTTTCCTTATTCAGTATATTTTATGCTTTAAGTTAAAGCTCTTCCCGCTTCAGTTGAAGGCAGGTACGGACTGGTTCTCACCGGCAATGCTTAAGTCAGCGGTTCCGGCAATCCTCTCACTGAGCTTTGGTAGTATCGCAGGCTTTGCGAGATACACAAGAGCTGAGCTCTCCGAGGTACTTACAAGCGACTTTATGCTTCTTGCAAGAACTAAGGGACTTACACGTTCACAGGCTACCGTGCGTCACGCACTTCGTAACTCCATGGTACCTATATTCCCGATGATTCTCGGTGAGTTCGTCGGAATCATGGGCGGTTCTCTTATCATTGAGCAGATTTTCGGTGTTCCGGGTGTTGGACAGCTCTTCCTTAACTCCATCAACGGAAGAGATTATAACTTCTTTATGCTGCTCACAGTATTTTACACATTGATAGGTCTTGTTGCCGGAATCGTTGTGGATATCAGCTACGGTATTGTCGATCCGAGAATCAGAATGGGGGAGCGTTAAGATGGTTAAAAAGAATACAGATTATACGAATATCCCTAAGGAGAAATTCGAGTTCTATAAGAGAGATGAGTCAATTCATGACAAGAAGCTTGAGACTAAGCCTGTAGGTTACTTCAAGGATGCCATGAGAAGGTTCGCAAAGAATAAGAGTTCCGTTGTTGCGGCTTACATTATTCTTGCGCTTGTATTGTTTGCAATATTTATTCCGATTTTTTGTGAGAACAATTACACGAAGGCAGCTAAGGACACGACATACTTACAGTACGGAAAGCTTCTTCCGAAGAGCCGCCTTTTTGCATGGGCAGGCTGGGACGGCTGCTCCAAAGAGACACTCTCGGAGGGCGATTATTTAAGAAGAGAAGCCATTGCTGTGGAGACAGGACACAATCCTACTGCCGAGTTATACTCGACATTTCAGGATGCAGCCAATAACAATGCAACGTACTATAAGGTAAGAACAGATTCTTACTTAAAGAACGGTATGATTTACCTGACACTTTCCGCACAGGATTATCAGGCAATTCAGGCTTGGCAGAATGAGACGGGCGTGCAGGTAATCTATCCTGCAGTCGATACATCATCCCTCAAGGTTGCTACACTTAAAAATGATGCCAATATCTGGTATCAGTGTACCAACAAGGGACTTCCAAAGCTTGACAAGAACGGTAATTTTATTGAGATTTACAAGACAAAGGGTGCGGATGATTATGACAGTATCCGTATTGCCGGCGATGACGGCTCCTACCGTTACGCTGTTGTGGGTGGTACATCAACAGCCAAGTCATATCAGGTTCGTGTATTCACATACAACTACTTCCAGTACAGATACGGTCATGAGCCTTCATTCCTTTTCGGAACCAACGCTTATGGTCAGGATATTCTCACAAGACTTGCAAAGGCTGTAAGATTCTCAATCTTACTTGCACTTGGTGTATCTGCAATCAACCTTTTCCTCGGTGCCATATATGGTGCTGTTGAAGGATACTACGGCGGTGCGATTGACCTTATAATGGAGCGTATCTCAGATATCCTGAGCGGTGTTCCTTTCGTAGTAGTTGTAACGCTCTTCCAGCTCCATCTTGCAAGCAAGGTTGGTGTAGTCATATCTTTCCTGTTCGCGTTCGTGCTCACAGGCTGGATTGGCATGGCAAGCCGTGTTCGTATGCAGTTCTATCGTTTTAAGAATCAGGAATATATTCTTGCAGCCCGCACACTTGGTGCAAGGGATTCAAGACTTATGTTCAAGCATATATTCCCTAACGCATTGGGTACAATCATAACAGGTTCCATCCTTATGATTCCTAATGTTATATTCAGCGAGTCTAACATGACATACTTAGGTATTGTTAACCTTGACTCAGCTACAATGTCATCACTCGGAAGTATGTTATCAGCAGGTAAGCCGCTTCTTTCAACTTATCCGCACATTATATTTTTCCCGGCGATTGTCATTTCCTTACTTATGATTTCATTCAACCTGTTCGGAAATGGTCTTCGTGATGCGTTTAACCCATCCTTAAGAGGAACGGAGGAATAATACAAAATGGAAAAAAAGTTATCAGTTAATAATCTTGTCATTTCCTTCCGTACTCCGGCGGGAAAGGTACAGGCTGTACGAAATATAAGCTTTGATTTAAATAAGGGTGAGACTCTTGCAATCGTTGGAGAGTCCGGTTCCGGTAAGTCAGTTACCAGCAAGGCGATACTTGGTATCCTTGCAGGTAACTCTATAGTGGAGAGTGGTTCCATAATATACGATGGTATGGATCTCCTTCGTATCTCAGAGGAGGAGTTCTATCATGTCCGCGGTGATAAGATAGCCATGATTTTTCAGGATCCGCTGTCATCCCTTAACCCTATCATGCGTATCGGTAAGCAGCTTACAGAGGCGATGCTCTTAAAGGGTAAGGCACGTCAGAAATCATGTCGTTCGGCTTTCAACGATACACTTGCTCTCTTAGCGGATGCTATGGTTGAGGCAGAGGCGGCAGGCGATTCGGTTAAGGCTGAGGAGTTAAGACAGATGTGTAAGAACTTCGATAAGTTCGAGTTCAAGCACATTGAGCTTGAGCAGGCTTACAATGAGGCACATGAGGCAGCGCTTGAGGCACATGATGAGATAAAGGATATTCTTTTCTATATTGAGAAGAATGCCTTTGAGGATGAGAAGTACACATTGAAGGAGGTTGCACGTCTTGCGGGTGACTCTTTCAATGACTGGGTTGTAAACGGCGAGGAGGCTTCCGAGCTTAAAAGACTTATCGGCGAGCTCAACAGTGTATCAGGCAGTGAGATAAAGAGCAGGAACTACGTTCAAGTACCTCGTGTTCTCAAGGAGATGGATAAGATTCTTGAGACTGCTGTTAAGAAGGATGAGCCTGACTTTTTCAGTATGGGCTATTACATCACGTTCGCAAATGAACCTCTTCCGCAGAAGAGCGTAAAGGAACTCAATGATTTCCTCAGAAAGTATGCTGATGAGAACTTCATTGATAATTTCCGTGAGTGCGCAGCAGGCGCTCTTGAGCATAATGCAAAGAAGTACAATGAGCTCAAGAAGGAGGCACTCAAGGTTGTTGCAGAGCAGAAGTCGGTATTTGAGGCTGACAAGCTTGATAAGAAGGTATGTCTTGATGCAGCAGCAATCATGGCAAAGGCTATCGACGCATCGATAGATAAGCTTGAGATTCACAAGGACAGCGTTGCCTACACATTCGGCAGTACCTTAAAGATTCTCATCAATTCATATTTTACGGGTATCAACAAGAATGTCACAGCAGCGAAGAAGCATGCTAAGCAGTCAGCTAAGTATGAGAAGCTTGTTGCCAAGGGAAAGACACCTTCATGGAAGGTTGCACCTTCTACGGCAGTTGACCTTGACCTTGTTCAGGAGAATATTGTTGACCTTATAGAGAGACTTGAGAACCATTATAAGGAGGTTCTTGAGGCAGCAGATTCAAGAAATTATCAGAATGAGACAAGTGAGCTTATCAAGTTCTTTAAGAACAATGCTTCCGGTGTTGTCATGAAGGTTACAAAGTCTATGGCTAAGTACAAGGCTCTCAAGCTCATGGAGGAGGTTGGTATTCCTGACGTTAGAAAGAGATACCGCCAGTATCCGTTCGAGTTCTCAGGTGGTATGAGACAGCGTATCGTTATCGCCATAGCACTTGCGGCAGACCCGGATATTCTTATCTGTGATGAGCCTACAACGGCACTTGATGTTACAATTCAGGCACAGATTCTTGAGCTTATCAATAAGATTAAGAATGATCGTAACCTCTCAATCATATTCATCACACATGACCTCGGTGTTGTTGCCAACATGGCGGACAGAATCGCAGTTATGTATGCGGGTAAGATTGTAGAGACGGGTACATGTCAGGATGTATTCTATGCTCCGGCACATCCATATACTTGGGCACTGCTTTCAGCTATGCCTGATGTGGATACCAATGAGAAGCTCGAGGCTATTCCGGGAACGCCTCCTAATATGATATATCCACCGGTTGGTGATGCATTTGCAGACCGTAACAAGTATGCACTTCAGATTGATTTTGAGATGCAGCCGCCGATGTTCAAGATCAGTGATACACATTATGCGGCAACATGGCTCTTACATCCGGATGCTCCTAAGGTTGAGCTTCCTAAGATTATTACAGAGCGTATTGCCAGAATGAAGTCCAAGGGAGGTGCCGTAAATGCCGAATAATGAGAATGAAGAAGTATTATTACGTGTAGAGCACCTTTGTCAGTACTTTAAGATTAATAAGGCTGTTGATGATGTCAGTTTTGATATAAAGAAGGGTGAGGTGTTCGGTCTTGTAGGTGAGTCCGGCTGTGGTAAGACTACCACAGGTCGTTCCATCATCAAGCTCTACAATATTACATCCGGAAATATTTATTTTAAGGGTAAGAGAATTGCAGCAGGAACCCTTTCCTATAAGAATAATATTGAAACAGCCCAGGAACAGTACAAGACTGATGTTGAGGTGATTAAGAAGTCTGCGCTCAGCGAGACTGAGAAGAAGGCTGAACTCACCAAGAAGAAGAGCGAGCTAAAGGAATATATAGACAAGCAGCGTGCAGAGATTAAGTCTGCACGGGCTGACCATAAGAGACAGAAATTCAACACAGAGATTCAGATGATTTTCCAGGATCCGATTGCCTCTCTTGACCCTCGTATGACGGTAGGACAGATTATCGCTGAGGGACTTATAATCAGAGGCGAGAAGGACAAGAAAAAGATTGAGGAGAAGGTATATGAGGTACTTGAGATGGTAGGTCTCGTAAGAGAGCATGCCGGAAGATACCCTCATGAGTTCTCCGGTGGTCAGAGACAGCGTATAGGTGTTGCCAGAGCTGTTATCATGAATCCTGAGCTTATCATTGCCGATGAGCCTGTAAGTGCACTTGATGTATCCATTCAGGCACAGGTTATCAACCTTCTTGATGACCTTCGTCATAAGATGGGGCTTACCGTTCTCTTCATTGCACATGATTTGTCGGTAGTTAAGTATTTCTCCGACAGAATCGGTGTTATGTACTTCGGTAAGCTTGTTGAGCTTGCAACATCGGATGAATTGTTTGCACATCCGCTCCATCCTTATACAAGATCACTTCTTTCAGCGATTCCTATGCCGGATCCTGATTATGAGAAGCAGCGTAAGAGAATAACATACGTTCCTCTCCGCGACCATGATTACACTAAGGAGCAGCCGACACTCAGAGAGGTTGCACCGGGACATTTTGTTCACTGTAACCAGGAGGAATTTGATAGATACCGGTTGGAGCTTAATAAATAATGGCAGATAATGGCAATAAGTTTGTTACGTTTCTGAAAAATAATTGGATAAAATATCTTGTGCAGACTGTAATAGCACTTATCCTCTCACTTATTGTGATGAATTTCAGAGGTTCGTTCAATTCAGAGCTTGCCTTGGCAGACAGATTCAAGGGTGTGTGTGACGGATTTTCGGTGACGGCGATGCTCTATATCAGTTTCGGTATTCTTATGTGGGTATCGACGACGGGCTTTTTTGATATATTCGGCTATGCGTTCCGCAAGGGAGCACACGCGATTATACCGGGAATGGGCTTGGACAGGAGCAGCAAGAGCTACTATGATTACAAGCAGGATAAGATGGACAGACGTAATACCAAGCCGATGTATTCGACATTGATTATCGGCGTGTTATTCCTCGTTATAAGTATTATTCTTGTAATGTACTGGTATTCTCTTTAAAAAACTATTGACTTTCAAACTGAGTTAGATTACACTAACATAAAGACAGGAGGTCATAGGATATGGGAACAGTGATAGTAGCAGCAGCGCTTGCAGCGGTTGTTGGATTTATTATCCATGGTATGGTAAAAGATAAGAAGTCGGGTAAATCACCTGTATGTGGCGGAGATTGCAGCAGATGCAAGGGGCATTGCCATTAATTAGAAGGGTGAGCTGATTTAACTACAAAGGTATATACAGACACGGTATCGCAGTCATGATTCTGGGAGTCATGGCTGCGATTTTATGTGTAATAGGAAACTTTGTTCCTATTACATATAAAACGTTCCGAGGAATGCTCTAAGGCATATTCTTTTTTTATATAAAATCACACAAAAAATGTTTATTTTCAGGAATAAATATGTTATAATTGTATAACAAAATAAATTAATAATATCATTTTTTTCGAATAATTGGAGATTTATCGAGTGAGGATGAATGTAGGAGGTAGCGTATGGAGATTAGGGATTTTGCTGACATGAACAAATTCGAAGCAATTATGAAGAATTGGGCTTTGGCGACAGGGCTGGCGACAGTGGCAGTAGGTACGGACGGAAAGTACATATCCGATTGCTATAATTTTACCGATTTCTGTATAAAGCTGACAAGAGGCAGCAAGGAAGGCTGCAGAAGATGTGAGAAGTGTGACAGAGAAGGTAAGGGCGTATATCATTGCCATGCAGGTCTGATTGATTTCGGAATAGACCTTACAGTGAATGGCGAGAAGGTAGGCTCTGTTATCGGAGGACAGGTTCTTCCTGAGCATCCTGATGAGGATAGGTTCAGACAGGTTGCAAGAGAGATAGGAGTGGATGAGGATAAGTACATAGATGCACTCGCCAAGGTCAATGTGCGCACAGAGGAGTCTATCAATGCATCGGCAGAGCTGTTGGGACAGGTTCTCAATAACTTTATCAATGCCGAGTATTCAAGCAAAGTTAACGGTGAAATCATTAACAGTCTCACAAGCGGTGTTGATGAGGCGAACCACTTTGTTGAAGAGATTAAGAAAAAGACCGGAGAGCTTCGTTCGATACAGAGCAAGCAGAAGATTCTTGCACTCAATGCAAGCATAGAGGCTGCAAGAGCCGGAGAGATGGGAGCAGGCTTCTCGGTAGTTGCCGGTGAGGTTGGTAAGCTTTCGGAGAAGAGTTCTTCCGTAAATAAGGACATTGAGGATATAGTGGGAAAGATTTCAGATGTTGTTTCTGCAATGAAGAAGTGATTGACTGCATTAGAATATATAATACCGCATACGGACGTGAAACAGTATGGTTGTTTTGTGTCTGTATGTGGTATTTTTTTGCTTTTATTTATGAAAATAGCTGTTTTATGCTTGATAAATACATAACAAGCAAAAACGAACACTTTTTTTGCAAATAAGGTTGTTTATTTTTCACATGAATAGTAGTATTGTATAGATACAAGATGTGGTTTTGATTTGTTTTATGTTTGATTATGACGATTTTAAAGTAAACCAATGCAGGAGGTTATTATGAACTTTTTAGATGTTGAATTTGTAAAGGGCTTTATCAGAATGGCAGATGATGGCTGGCAGCAGGGATGGCATGAGAGAAACGGCGGTAATCTTTCTTATCGTGTCAAGCCTGAGGAGGTTGAGGCAGTAAGAACATTCCTCTGGCCTAAGGAGTGGCAGCCAATCGGAACGAGCGTACCTAAGCTTGCCGGAGAGTATTTCCTTGTGACAGGAAGCGGAAAGTATTTCCGCAATGTCGCAATTAAGCCTGAGGATTCAATGTGCATGATAGAGATAGACAGCACAGGTGAGAAGTACCGTATTGTATGGGGGCTTGTAAATGGCGGCAGACCTACAAGTGAGCTTCCTTCACATCTTATGAATCATGAGGTCAAGAAGGTTCTCACTGACGGAAGATACAGAGTAATATATCATGCTCATACAACCAACATCATTGCACTTACATTTGTTCTTCCTCTTGATGATCAGGTGTTTACAAGAGAGCTTTGGGAGATGGCTACGGAGTGTCCTGTAGTATTCCCAAGCGGTGTGGGTGTTGTTCCTTGGATGGTTCCGGGTGGAAGAGACATAGCTGTTGCGACAAGTGAGCTCATGAAGAAGTATGATGTTGCTATATGGGCTCATCATGGAATGTTTGCCGCAGGTGAGGATTTTGACCTCACATTCGGACTTATGCATACGGTTGAAAAGTCGGCCGAGATTCTTGTCAAGATGCTCTCAATGAGTCCTACCAAGCTGCAGACAATTCAGCCTGATGATTTCAGACACCTTGCAAGAGACTTCAAGGTTACACTTCCTGAGCAGTTCTTATATGACAAGATTAAGTAAATTTCATTAAAATTACACAAAAATTGACTACAAATAATGGCACCAATCTGTTATAATCATGCATAGTGATTAAAGGATTGGTGCTTTTTATGTTTCAGGATAAGCTGTATTACATGATGAATAAGCCGGGAGGCTGTATAACGGCAAGAAGCGATGCAAGTCAGAAGACGGTTATGGAGTATTTCCCGAAGGAGCTTGCCGATGAATTGTTTCCGGTCGGCAGGCTTGACAAGGATACGCAGGGACTGCTTTTGTTCACCAATGACGGGCAATTTGACCAGAAGCTTATGCATCCGAGACATCATGCGCCTAAGGTGTATTATCTTTTTGCGACAGGCAGGCTTGATGAGGCGGCGGCAGCGCGCATAGAAGGTGGTCAGCAGCTTATGGGTGAGGACAAGCTCACGAAGGGTGCGAAGCTTACAGTGACCGAGAATGGAAGGTATGAGGACTTCGAGAAGAGATTTGTTCCTAAGAAGCGCTTTCGTGACAACGAATATAACAGGAACAGACCGGTATTTGCAGCCGAACTGGAGATATATGAGGGACGTAAGCATCAGGTCAAGAGGATGATGCTTGCCGAAGGCTGCCGTGTCATATATCTTAAGAGATTGGAAATCGGCGGTGTAAGGCTCGATGAGAGCTTGGCACCCGGAGAATACAGAAAATTGACAAGGGCTGAGTATGATAAGCTCATGTCAGGTGATTGGAAAGACAGGGAATGAAGAATATAGTTATTGGAATGCTGGCACATGTTGATGCAGGCAAGACGACATTGTCGGAAGGACTTTTATATACGGGAAACGTGATAAGAAAGCCGGGAAGAGTGGATAATCAGGATGCCTTTCTTGACACGGACAAGCTTGAGAGACTCAGAGGAATTACGATATTTGCCAAGCAGGCAGTTATAAGGACGCAGCATACATATTTTACGCTTCTTGACACTCCGGGACATGTTGATTTTTCGGCGGAGATGGAGAGAACACTTGCGGTTCTTGACTATGCGGTACTTGTCATAAGTGGAGCTGACGGGGTTCAGGCCCACACGAAGACTGTGTGGAAGCTTCTTGCGCAGTACAATATTCCTGCTTTTATTTTCATAAACAAGATGGACCGTCAGGGGACGGACAGAGAGAGACTTATTGACGAGCTTCAACATGAGCTTTCGGGCTGCTGCATAGATTTTGATGAGGATAAGGAACAGCTTTATGAGAATCTTGCAATGTGCGATGAACCATGCATGGAGGAATTTTTGGACAGAGGCGTGGTGGATGAGCGTACCATGGCGGAGGCTGTGAGGAGAAGAAAGGTATTTCCGTGTATTTTTGGCTCTGCACTCAAGCTGACAAATGTTGACAGATTGTTTGAGCTTCTTGACAGGTACACGATTATGCCGGAGTATCCTAAGGATGAGTTTGGTGCACGGGTATATAAGATATCGAGGGACGAGCAGGATAACAGGCTGACATATCTTAAGGTGACATCCGGATTTCTTAAGGTGAGACAGATTATAGGAGATGATAAAGCCGCACAGCTTAGAATATATTCGGGCAGCAGATATGAGACATGCGATACGGTATATCCGGGAATGGTGTGTGCTGTGACGGGACTTGGCGCGACATACCCGGGACAGGCACTTGGATGTGCTGTCGGCAACGTGCATGCAGTGCTTGAACCGGTGCTCGACTATAGAATTAAGCCGATTGATGATATAACTCCGGCAAAGCTTCTTATGTATCTTAAGGAGCTTGAGGAGGAAGAACCGCAGCTTAATATAGTGTGGAGCGAGGAATTGGCGGAGCTTCACGTTAAGCTCATGGGTGAGGTGCAGACGGAGGTCTTAAAGAGTGTTATAAAAGACAGATTCGGAGTGAATGCAGGGTTTGACGAGGGCAGTGTGGTATATAAGGAAACTGTCGCCGGAAAGAGTGAGGGAATCGGACATTTTGAACCGTTGAGACATTATGCTGAGGTACATATTCTTATTGAACCCGGAGAGAGAGGAAGCGGGATTACAATATCCTCGGAATGTCGCGAGGATATACTTGACCGTAACTGGCAGAGACTGATAATGACACATCTTGCGGAGAGAGAGCATAAGGGAGTGCTTACCGGCTCCGTACTTACCGATATTCATTTTACTCTCCTTACGGGACGCGCACATCAGAAGCATACTGAGGGCGGTGATTTCAGACAGGCGGTGTACAGAGCCGTGAGACAGGGGCTTATGAAAGCGGAGAATGTACTGTTAGAGCCGTATTACAGCTTTACTCTTGAACTTCCTCGGACTTATCTCGGGCGTGCGATGACCGATGTGGAGAGGATGTATGGAAAGTGTGACCCGCCACAGCTCATAGATGGCAGGGCAATTCTGACAGGACGTGCTCCGGTTGCCACCATGAGAAATTATCAGAGGGATGTGAATGCCTACACGGGAGGTGAAGGGCATTTGACATTGTTTTCCGATGGATATGATATGTGTCATAATCCTGAAGAGGTCATTGCTCAGAAAATGTACGATGCAGATGCAGATACCGCTAATCCGTCGTCGTCGGTTTTTTGTGCGCATGGTTCAGGTTTTATTGTGCCGTGGAATGAGGTGGAGGATTATATGCACCTTGAGGCAGTGCTTTTAGATGACGGAAGTCTGAGGGACCTGAATGAGGAGGAGTTAAAGCTCATAAGTCCTGAGGCAGCAGGAAGGCAGAAGAATGCTTCGGATGATTACTATGCTCTCGGCACCGATGAGATAGACGCTATAATTGCAAGAACATCACATGCCAACAGCCATGATAAGGGAGCGGTAAAGCAGTGGAAGAAGACTTCGTCAGGAGCATCCGTGTATGAGTACGGAAGCACTGAGCGCGGTAGGGGTAAGCCTGAGAAGAAGGAAAAGTATCTTCTGGTGGACGGATATAATGTCGTGTTTGCATGGGAGAGCCTTAAGAGTGTGGCGGCAGCCAATATTGACGGTGCAAGAGGAAAACTTCTTGACATCCTGTGCAATTATCAGGGCATAAAGAAAATTAATCTGATAGCGGTGTTCGATGCCTATCGTGTGCCGGGACATGAGACAGAGTATCTTGACTACCATAACATTCATGTCGTGTACACTAAGGAGGCCGAGACGGCTGACAGATATATAGAGAGATTTGCGCATGAGAACGGTTCTAAGTATGACGTTACCGTGGTTACATCCGACGGACTTGAACAGATAATAATAAGAGGTCAGGGATGCCGTTTAATGTCGTCAAGAGATTTTGAAAAAGAGGTTCTGGATGCTTCAAGAAAGCTCGAAGAAGACTATAGCGCGTCAAGAACGAATGAGAAGAATTACCTGGGTGACCATGAGGCGTTTAAAAATGGTGAACCGTTTGGAGGTAACGTAAACTGAAGAAGGAGAAATTTGTGGATATGAAATTTCGCAATGTGGATAAAAGAAGACTTGTTTTGGTAATATGTGCAGTAATTATGATGGGGCTGGCATTGTCATTTCTTAACAGAACCAATCTCGGAACAGATCCATGTACCATGTTCAATCTCGGAATGTCGAGACTTCTGGGGATAAGTCTAGGTACATGGCAGGCTCTTTTTAATTCTTTTCTGTTTATCTTTGTATTCATATTCGCGAAGGAGCAGATTGGCTGGGGAACACTCGCTAATATGTTTCTTGTCGGATACAGCTTTGATTTCTTTACATGGGTTAATGATAAATGGATGCCGGCCGCATTGTTTGATTCAATTACGGTGAGAGTATTTGTCATGATACCGGCGCTTGCGCTGTTCATTCTGGCGGCTTCGGCATATATGGGGGCTTCGCTTGGAACATCGCCTTATGATGCCATCTCTTACATATTGGCTGATAAGATTAAGAAGGTTCCGTTTCGCGTCGTCAGAATATGCTATGATTTGGTAGTATGTGCTGCAGGATGGGCACTTGGCTCCACAATAGGGGTTGTAACTGTTATTATGTCCCTTGCATTGGGACCTGTGATAACATGGATGACGGACAATGTGATTGACAGATATCTGATAAGCGGCAAAAATCAGGGTGAGCCGGGAAAATAAGCGGTTGTAGTGCAGCAGGAGGTAAAATCATGGAGATAATTGATGAATATAAGCTTGAGGTGTTTAAGGAATACTTTGACAGAGGTGAGATGAAGCGGTTCAGAGAGCTTATGATGTATTATGAGTGCGCCATGCTTGAGGTTAAGACAAAGCTTGACGTGCTTAACAAGGAGCTTTCGTTGAGAAAGAGCAGAAATCCATTTGAGTCTATTAAGTGCCGCCTTAAGACACCTGAGAGTATAATAGAGAAGCTTAACAGAAGAGGAATCGGATTTTCGGTTGATAATATTGAGAAAGAGCTTAATGATATAGCAGGCATACGTGTTATATGTTCGTTTCCCGATGATATTTATGACCTTATAGATTATCTTCTTGATCAGGACGATATCACGCTCATTGTGATGAAGGATTATATAAAGAATCCTAAACCGAACGGCTACAGGAGTGTGCACCTTATCGTTGAAGTTCCGATATTCCTGACAGATAAGAAGAAGCCGATGCGTGTTGAGGTTCAGTTCAGAACAATTGCGATGGATTTCTGGGCGAGTCTTGAACACAAGCTCAAATATAAAAAGAATATCAAGAAGGCAGAGGATATTTCGGAGCAGCTTTTTTACTGTGCTGAGCTTATCAGCCAGCTTGATGCGAGAATGCAACAGATACGAGACAAGATCGAGCTGAACGATAATATCGGAGTTGATGAAAATGTTGAAGCCCAAGATGAAAACAGACGTATTTCAGATTAATCATTGACGATTTGCTTAAAACTGCCTTATACTATGGATAGTTATTATGCGGCAGTATTATAACATGATTTTGAAATATGCGACGTGGGAGAGAGGAATTTTTGATGAAAAAATATATAATTGCCGGTTTGGCAGCCGTATGCTGTGTGACACTAAGTTCATGCGGTAAGAATGCCAGACAGCTTAACAATACAGGTATTGAATATTATAATGCGTCACAGTACGAGAAGGCGGCAGACACTTTTCTTCAGGCGGCAGAGAAGGACAAGGATGGAAGTGCGGAATACTATGCCAATCTCGGGAAAACATATATAGAGCTTGGACAGTATGATAAAGCCGGGGAAGCATTCATGAATGCACTTTCAAATGTCACGGATGATAAGACGGCATTGTGGGGGATGGGAGTTGTATCATACTATACAGGGGATTATGCTTCATCGATGGAGTATTTTGGCAGGATAGTTGACAATATAAGTGATTACGATGATACAGACATAGATTCACTTCAGTATTATGCATCACTGCAGAGTTATTACAATGACTGTGCCGGGGCTATAGACAGCTATACGGTTCTCATCAGAAAAAAGCATAATATTGCACAGCAGTATTTTTTGCGGGGCAGCATATATGCTTCACAGAAGATGGAGAATGAAGCGGTACTCGATTATGAGGAAGCTCTAAAGACTTACGGTGATGATTATGAGATGTATTACAATATTTATTACAGCCTTCATCAGGCGGGCTTTGAGGATAGAGCTGTTTCATATCTAAGAAGAGCACTTGAGATTGACGGTGCTGACAATCTTCTGAAGGGAAAGACGTATTATATCATAAATGATTACGACAATGCTCAGAAGTATCTTTCAAAGGCTATTGATGATGGAAGCCGGGAGGCGGAGTTCTATCTGGCGATGACCTACGAGAAGCTGGGAAAGAATGAAGAAGCAGTGGAGTTGTACAGTTCATACATTAAGAATTATCCTGCTGATGCCAAGGCATATAATCAGTATGGAATGTATTTTATGAATAAGGGTGATTACACTTCGGCACTCGAATATTTCAGCGCCGGACTTGCCCTTGGAAGTGATGAGGCTAAGAGGGAGCTTATGTTCAATCAGGCATGCTGTTATGAGTATCTGCATCAGTATGCCATGGCGTATGACAAGTTCGGTGAATATCTTAAGGTATATCCGGAGGATGTGGCTGCAACGCATGAATATGATTTCCTCAGTTCAAGATAGAACACAGATTGCTCAGAAATGGGGGACTATATGGCAGAACTTATTGATACAGCTAAAGACGTAGAGAAGGTTATCCTGATAGGAGTATGCACATCCGAGAATGATGACACGGAGGAATCGCTTGATGAGCTTGAGGATCTTGTTAAGACAGCGGGTGCAGTTACACTTGAGAAGGTAATACAGAATCGTGAGTCGATTCATCCCGGAACATATATAGGAACGGGCAAGATAGAGGAGGTCCGTGAGCTGGCAGAGAGAATAGGCGCAACAGGAGTTGTATGTGATGATGAACTTTCGCCTGCACAGCTTCGCAACTTGGAAAGCGAGCTGATGATGAAGGTCATGGACAGAACCATGGTCATACTTGATATATTTGCAAAGCGTGCTGTTACAAGTGAAGGCAAGATACAGGTTGAGGCTGCACAGCTTAAATACAGCCTTGCACGGCTGGTGGGACTCAGAAGTTCACTTTCAAGGGTCGGAGGCAATATGGCAGGCTCCATAGGTACAAGAGGTCCGGGAGAGAAGAAACTTGAGCTGGACAGACGTCTTATCAAGGACAGAATAGTACAGCTTGGACGTGAACTTGAGGATATTGAGAGCCACAGGAGCCTTGCAAGGACACAGAGAATGAGAAGCTCGGTGCCGGTGGCGGCAATTGTAGGTTATACCAATGCCGGTAAGTCTACACTGCTCAATAAGCTCACTCAGGCAGGGGTACTTGCGGAGGACAAGCTTTTTGCCACTCTTGACCCTACGACAAGGGGAATTGAACTTGAGAGCGGGCAGAATGTGTTGATGACGGATACTGTAGGATTTATAAGAAAGCTTCCTCATCATCTTATTGAGGCTTTTAAAAGTACTCTTGAGGAGGCAAAGTATGCTGACATAATTGTGCATGTTGTCGACAGCTCAAGTCCGCAGATGGATACCCAGATGCATGTTGTATATTCGACACTTGCGGATTTAGGCGCAGGAGATAAGCCGGTTATCACCTTATTCAACAAGAGAGATAAGTGTGAATGTGATGAGCTTCCGAAGGACTTTAAGGCCGAGCGTGTAATATACGGTTCGGCGAGAACGGGAGAGGGACTTGACGAGCTGAAGAGCGCAATAGAGGAGATATTAAGGGCACAGAAGATATATATAGAGACAGTCTATCCTTATGATATGGCAGGGAAGATACAGCTTATCCGCAAGTTTGGTCAGCTTCTCTCGGAGGAATATACTGAGTCGGGGATAGCCGTTAAGGCATATGTGCCGTCGGAAATTTATGAGAAGGTAAAATAATCGCGATGTGACAGCGATGCGGAGGGTTAACAGACAGATGAATATAATAGCGGCGGTTGACGCAAATTGGGCAATAGGATACAGAAATGAATTATTGGTAAAGATTCCCAACGACCAGAAGTGGTTTCAGAAGGTCACAACCGGAAAGGTTGTTGTGATGGGAAGAAAGACTATGGAGACATTCCCGAACGGAATGCCGCTTAAGAACCGTACCAATATAGTACTTACCGGTGACAGAGCACTCAGGGTAAAGGATGCGGAACTTGTTTACGGCATTGAGGAGCTTCTTGAGAAGCTTAAGCAGTACAATACCGAGGATGTTTACGTCATAGGAGGGGAATCCGTATATGAGGAGCTGCTCCCGTATTGTGACACGGCATATATCACAAAGATTGATTATACCTATCAGGCAGACAGATATTTTCCTAATCTTGACAACGATGCGGACTGGCATATTGAGTCGGAGAGTGAGGAGCAGACCTACTTTGACTTGGAGTATTATTTTGTTAAATATGTGAGGGGGTAATTTTTTTGGCTTTATCCGCTGGTAATGACAACTTAAAACACAGGTACAGACTGAGCTGGTATGAGATGAGAATATTCTTGTACCAGTTTGTTCTTACTTTTTTTCCGCTTGTGCTTCTGAGTGCATTTGCTACATATATATATGTCTCCAAGAGCCACGAAAAATTGGAAATCTCAACTGAGGCGGCGGCATCACAGCTTCAGGGCAATTTGGATGAGCTTCTGGTACAGCTTCAGGGATACTATGTTGGTGCGGCATCGGATGACAGAGTAAAATGGTTTGTTGAGAATGAGGCAAGATATTCAGATTATTCTAAGCTTATAGGGGTATCGGATGTGTTAAACGGCAATTCGGTATTTTCAGAGTATGTAAGCGGTTTTACGATTGTTAATTTTAGGACAGGGTGGGTGTATAGCTCAAGAGGCATGTATCCGTATGATAAACTGATTAACAAATCGGATGTGGAAGCACTGTATAAAACCAACAGGTCTTTTTTTAATCCATATTATTGGAATTTTAATCCTGACGGTTATGGTCAGAGTATGGTTCCGAGAGAATATGCGGACCATGAGGGCTTGTGCTTTATCATGCGACTTCCTACAATCGGGCTTAATTCGGATGCCATGATTATAATAAAGATTGATTACAATGGGCTTATTGCAAAGGTCAGCAATAACCTCTCGAAGTTTGATGGTGCTATTGTGATGGATGACGGGAATGTAATCTATTCGACAAATGACGAGCTTGCACGGAAGTTCACATCAATGTCGGGGAGTACCGTGAGACTTTCAGACGGTAAGACGTATACGGTTGTGAAAAAGTATTCAAAGGTTCTCGGAATGAGTTATTATATTGCGGGAGATATAAGCTCGGCATGGGGAGATGTTGACAGTATATGGAGCGGAACACTCATTATCATCATATTAGCGGCAGCCATGTTCGTAGCTGTATTATGGTCATCGAGAAAGCTATATCAGCCTGTGGCGGCACTTGCCGGAAAGGTAGGGAGTCTTGCCGGGAATACTGATGCGGATAACGTAACGCAGGTGGAGGACAGTGCGGCTGCACATGGGGGACAAACTGCCACGGTACACAGAAGAAACGAACTTGAAAACATTGCAAGACAGGTCAATATTCTTGTCAACAATAAGGAGCAGGCGGAGGAGCTGTCTCAAGCACATAAGGAAAAACTTCTTGTTATGACGACGAGGGCATTGATTAAAGGAGAGCTCAGCGAGGAAGAACTCAGAAGAAATATGGAACAGCTTGATTTTTCTCCAAAACGCTTCTATATGGCTGCGGTCGGGATTGTGCGTAACAGGAACACCTATGAGCCTGTCGATGACACATTTATGAAAGAACTGATTGGGAGGTTTACGGATGAGATCAATGAACTGTTTTACCTTCCGGTTGTATTTCACTCCAATGTTCTTGTTTTTACTGCCGCTTCAGATGGTGAGGTCATGCTTAATATGAAGATGGAGAGGTTGTATAACTCGATAAATCTCTACCTTGCCAAAGAAACTCCTGATTTACAGCTTGTCATGGGAATCAGTTCGGTAAAAGAGAAACTTGATGTGCTGAGAAGTGCCTATAAGGAAGCTCGAAAGGCTATTGAACCCAAGATTAAGGACAATGATGGAATTGTATTCTATTCGCCGGCGGACAACAGCAGAAAATCACATTATAATTATGACACCGTGCTTGAGAAGAAAATCAAAGAAGCGGTTGAAAAGTGTGATATGGAGAATGCCGTGAGATATATGGATGAATTTGTTGATGATATGTTCAGCCATGGTGTCGGCAGTGACAATTATGTGTATGTCTACCGAATGATTATGACGGTGCTTATGATTCCGTCAGAGCTGGGTGCAGTGCAGGGACAGAGCATCAATGATTCCGATATATTCTCAAAGGCGAGTCAAATATACGATTCAGGCAGGCTCAAAAAGTATCTGCGCGCAGACGTGCTTGAACCGATTATACTTTCAATCGATGAGGCGCAGGGAAGCCGCTCCGGTGAGATTATGGAGAGGATAAAACAGGTTGTCTGTGAGAAGGACGGAGACATAACATTGTCCGAGTGTGCGGAAATGTTGGATTATCATCCGAATTATCTGTGGAAGATTATAAAGAATGAGACAGGGATGACATTCACGGAGTACATAGCACAGTATAAGACAGAGCGTGCGAAGGAACTTCTCACAACCACTGATATGAGTGTCGCGGCAATAGCTGAGAAGCTTAAGTACACGAATGCACAGAATTTTATCAGATTTTTCAGTAAGATGACGGACATGACTCCGGGAAAATACCGTCAGGAATTTAAAAAAAGATAAATAAAAGAAAAACCATATAAAAAATCATAAAAATATTTTTAACAAAAAATAATCATTCTTAACAGGTGGCACAAAAAGACCTGATGAAGAATGATTATTTTTTGCTTTGCTATAGTCAAAATACACAAAATGTAAGTGTTTACAATGTAATATTTGAAATATATGCATAAAAAGTGAGATTCTGATTATTGATGTAACAGTGATTATCATGTAATATTTGCCTAAAGGCGGTGATTGTGGATGCCGGGCAGGCAAATACAAATCACAGCAAAAACAAAATAACATTATTAAGAAAGAGGGAGGAAAAATGGCAAAGACAGCTAAAAGAAAGTCCTCCGGTTCCGCTATAGTGATGGAAAAGAAAATTCCGTTCTGGAAATTCGTTCTTCATCACAAGGGATTATACCTGATGCTTTTACCGGGACTTTTATACTTTATTATTTTCCGCTACATTCCTATGGCAGGCATTATAATAGCCTTCCAGAACTATAGCCCGTTCAAGGGTATTTTTGGAAGCCAGTTCGTAGGCTGGCAGAACTTCAGAAATTTCTTCAGAGGTGCTGACTTTATGATGCTTTTGAAGAATACACTGGGTATCTCGCTTTTAAGCCTTGTGCTTTACTTCCCGGCACCGATTATCTTATCACTCTTCTTAAATGAGATAAGACATTCGGGCTACAAGAGAGTGGTACAGACCTTTATATATGTACCTCACTTTATTTCGTGGGTTATCGTGGCAAGTATTACATATCAGCTTTTAAATGTAAACGATGGTATTGTGAACGTGATCATAACCAAGCTCACGGGCAGTCCTGTCAATTTCCTTGGCAAGGCAAAGTACTTTAAAGGGCTTATCGTAGGACAGTCGATATGGAAAGAGACAGGTTATGGTACAATCATTTTCCTTGCGGCACTCGCCGGTGTAGACATGCAGCTTTACGAGGCAGCAAGAATTGATGGTGCAGGACGCTGGAGACTTATGTGGCATATAACTCTCCCTTCAATCAAGGGAACGGTTATCATGATGCTTATCTTAAGAATCGGCGGACTCTTAAATACAGGATATGAGCAGATTTTCCTTATGAGAAATGATTTGAATGTGAAGTCAGCCGAGGTTTTCGATACCTATGTGTACATGAAGGGTATCAGAGGAGCACAGTATTCGCTGTCAACGGCGGCAGGTTTGTTCAAATCTGTTGTAAGTATGATTCTTGTATTATCGGCTAACTGGCTTGCTAAAAAGTTCGGTGAGCGTGGAATATATTAGAAAGGAGCAGCTTCGATATGGCTAAGGCGAAAGAAGACAAGGTTGTATATCATACAGCCAGACAGAACAAGATAAAAATGAGCACAGGCGACAGAATCGTTGATGTACTTATATATGTCATTGTGGGCTTAATCGGAATTTCAACGCTGCTTCCTTTCCTGTATGTAATAGCAGGTTCATTCGCAACAGAGAAAGAGCTCACGGAGAGGGCGTTCTTCATTATCCCACATGAGATTTCATTCAATGCGTACTACTACATAGCTAAGACAGGAGAGGTTTTCAGAGGACTTAAGAACTCACTCTTTGTAACTATAGTAGGTACGTTTGTGAATATGTTTTTTACAACAACATTTGCTTATCCGCTCTCAAAGAGCTACCTAAGAGGACGTAACGGACTTCTCAACATGGTTATCGTCACAATGCTTTTCGGAGGCGGAATGATACCGACATTTATCTGGATGCAGACACTTCATCTTTACAACACATTCTGGGTACTGATTCTCATGGGTGCAATCAATCCGTTCAATATGATTATTGTAAAGAACTTCTTCCAGGATTTACCTACAGAGCTTGAGGAGGCAGCAAGAGTTGACGGCTGTACAGATATAAGGATATTCTGGCAGATAGTTCTCCCGCTCTCGAAGCCTGTTATAGCATCTATCTCACTGTTTTACGCAGTAGGACATTGGAATGACTATTTCAGTGCAATGATTTACTTAAAGGATTCATCGAAGGAAGTTGTACAGATAGTATTAAGAAGAATCGTTCTTCTTGCAGGTGGTATCGATACGTCACAGTTCGATTATGAGGCACAGGGTACACCACCTGACAAGGCGGTTAAGATGGCGGCTACAATGTTTGCAACCATTCCGATTTTGGTTGTTTACCCGTTTGTACAGAAGTATTTCGCAAAGGGTGTTATGGTTGGCGCGGTGAAGGGCTGACTTTGATGCTATAAATCATTTATCTATTATTTATCTTTTTATTAAGAGGAGGAACAAAAACTATGAATCGTAATGCAATGAAGGCTGCTGCTTTAGTGCTTACATCCGCAATGGTGTTCGGAAGCGTAGGCTGCAACAAGCAGAATAATGCCAAGACAGATGAAAAGGGAAGACCGACAATCACATTCCAGACAATTGACTTCGAGGGAAGCCCTCTCTCAGGCGACCATGCAGATGAGGTTGTCGCAAAGATGGAGGACTATACCAACACACATGTAGAGTTCACATGGGTTGCAAATGATGTTCTCTCAGAGAAGGTTTCACTTGCTCTTGCAAATCCTTCCACAATGCCTATGATTATGGCTATCGGAAGCATCGACGGCGCAATCGTATCCGCTGCTGAGCAGGGTGCATTCGTAGACTTAAGCAAGTACATCTATGACTCAGAGAAGTATCCTAACCTTTCACAGTCAATCAAGGCCGTAAACGATACATGTACGGTTAACGGACAGTTAATCGGTGTATATCGTGCAAGAACACTCGGACGTAACGGTCTCGGATACAGAACAGACTGGGCAGAGGCAGTCGGCATAACAGAGGAGCCAAAGACAATCGATGATGTTTATGACTTATTCTATAAGTTCACATACGGTGATCCGGACGGAAACGGCAAGGATGATACATACGCACTTGAGCTCTGCTCATACACAGGTCCTTTTGATGTAATGCAGACATGGTTCGGTGTAGGCAACGGCTGGTATGAGAACGCTCAGGGTGAGTTAAGACCTGTATTTGAGCAGCCTGAGTACTTCGAGGCACTTGACTGGTTCAAGAAGTTATATGATGAAGGCCTTATCGCTAACGACTGGGCAGTTCGTGGTACTGATACATGGAATCAGGATGTAAAGAACGGCGTTGCCGGAGCATTCTGTGACGTTCTTGACGGATCAAGAAGAATCTGGGATTACTTTGTAAACAATGATGTTAAGTCAGTTACAAATCCTGATGAGACTGCTGCAATGACACTTGTAGGTACAATCAATGACCACACACTTGCTACTTCAGGTTACAACGGATTATTTGTACTTTCTGCTTCAACATGTGACACAGAGGAGAAGATTGAGGCTTGTCTCCACTTCCTCGATAAGATGTGCGATGATGAGATGATTACACTTTCAAGCTATGGTCTTGAAGGAATTCACTGGCACTTAGATGAGAACGGCTACTTAATCGATGATGATAAGGAGGATGCCGTTGCTTCCAAGGCTTATGCTGCACTTAACCAGACTGTAGCGTATATTCCTAATTTATCAGCTACTTCTCCTACGGTTGAGCAGTCTGAGAGAGTAATCAAGCAGAACGAAGTATACGCTTCTAACATTCCTTATGCAGTAGTTAACCCTGCACTTGGATACTTAAATAACTCTTCCACATACTCAATCATGGGTTCAACACTTGATGATATTATCAAGGTTGCAAGAACACAGTACATCTGTGGTGAGATTACAAAGACTCAGTTAGAGGAGCAGATTGCTTCCTGGTATACACAGGGTGGTAACGACGTTATCGCTGAGGTTAACGCTCAGTACGTTAAGTAATCACAAAAAAATTACAATGGGGGCTGTCGCAAGGCGGTCCCCTTATTGTTTGAAATGGAGGATGACATGAGTTTTACACTTAATTTGGCAGAGATTGATGAGCATGGCGCACAGATAACATGGGATGAGGTGCCGGGCGCGGATACATACAGGGTATATTGGGCTGACAGGAATACAAAGACCATGCAGTACAGACTTATGTCTGAGCAGAAGGAGTGCAGATTTCATTTAAACAAATCAACGCATGTACCGCATTTTCTATATGTTGAGGCGGCAGCAGGAGATAAAGTGATTAAGTCCGAGGTGCTTAGAACACCGTTAAAGAGAGTGATGAAGCCGCAGCTTGAGAAGCTTAACCGAGGTCTCATTGCGGTAAAGGCAAAAACAGGAATATTCTTGGGATGGAGAATGCTTCTTGATGAGGTGAAGGGGTATTCCGAGACGGGGATGACCGGAACGGATTATGTAGTATATAAAAACGGAAACAAGCTTGCTGTTGTGACGGACAGCACGAATTATATAGATAAAGACGGCACGATGGAGGCTGAGTACAGCGTCGCTCCGATATGTGGAGGAATCGAGGGCAGTGCATGCAGACCTGTCAAAGCATGGAGCACGGAAAGTAATTATATTGAAATTCCAATGCATGTTCCGGAGGGCGGGGTGACACCTGCCGGGGAGAGCTACACATACCGCGTTAATGATATGAGCATCGGTGACGTGGACGGCGACGGTGAATATGAGTACATAGTTAAGTGGGATCCTACCAACTCACAGGATGTGTCAATAAAAGGCTATACGGGAAAGTGTTATATAGACTGTTATCGTCTGAGCGGTGAAATTTTGTGGAGACTTGATATGGGGGTAAATATCCGTTCAGGTGCACATTATACCCAGTTCATTGTCTATGATTTTGACGGTGACGGAAAGGCAGAGATGTCCGTAAAGAGTGCTCCGGGAACCAAAATGACCGTGTATAATCCCGATGGCTCCGTAAAGTCAGAGAAATACATAACCCTGCCTGAGGCTGATGTGAAGGCAGGAATAAGCCACGACGATAATTATGTATGCTCGGCAAAGGATTACTACGAGCATATAGTAAAGATGTTCGTGGCATGGAGTGAGCATCCTGAGGTGAAGGCGGGGCATTGGCCGTCCACACTTGAGGAGTGCTTCGGCGTGCCTGTGACACATAAGTATCCGCTTGATGAAAAGGGGGCAGAAGAGCTTGCAGACTACTTTATGGATGTGTATGCTCCGTCGAGAAGTCCGAAAAATGAGCTTAGAAAGTTTGAGGGCTTTATATATGAAGGTCCTGAGTATCTCACTATGTTTGGCGGTGATGGAAGTGAACTTGACACAATTCCTTTCAGGTATCCGAGAGAGGATGACGGGCTTATGTGGGGAGATTATGCATTCAAGAGAATAGAGCCTTGTAACCGTGTCGACAGATTTTTATCCGGCGTGGCATACCTTGACGGGGAGAGACCTTACCTGATAATATGCCGTGGTTATTATACGAGAATGACAATGACGGCGTATGATTTCTTTACTGGAAAGCATAGGGAATACTTCACTATTGACAGCGGTTATGTGCCGATGAGCAATCCTTTCAATGACGGTAATGCGCACGACCTGAGCGGAACTGACCCTGTATACGGATGCCTGTGCGGACAGGGAAATCACAGTTTGTCCACGGCAGATGTTGACGGGGACGGATGCCAGGAGATTATATACGGAGCAGCGGTTATTGACCATGATGGTTCCGTGCTGTACTCAAGCCGTGGCATAAGACCTGATGGTGTCGAGGCAAAATTCGGACACGGTGATGCGATGCATGTTGCATGCATAGACCCTGATCGCCCGGGGTACGAAATATTTAACGTATTTGAGGGAGCGGCATCGGTTCCTTACGGATGGGCATTAAGAGATGCCGAGACAGGCGTGCCTTATTTTGGTGAGTTTGCAGACTGTGATCTCGGACGCTGTATGATAGGCGATGTGAATCCGAATGTTCGCGGACTTCAGGTGTGGGTGAAGGAAATGTACGACTGTAAGGGCAACAAGCTTCCTGATAAGGTGCTTGGAACCAACCAGTCAATCAGATGGGCGTCTGACCTCTCCACCCAGATTACGGACGGCGTTGACTATATCCACGAACAGCACTGTGGAATAATAAATGATAATACGCATGGAATAATGTTGAAGCCGGAGGGGACTCTTACCAACAACGGAACCAAGGGAAATCCTTGTCTGATTGCAGATGTGTTCGGTGATTTCAGGGAGGAGATAATTTTAAGAACTGCCGACAATTCGGCAGTCCGCATATACACGAACACGGAGCTTACGAAGCATAAGCTCTTTACACTGATGCACGATACGATGTACCGCACCGGAATCGCATGGCAGAATAACTGCTACAATCAGCCTTGTTACACCAGCTTTTATTATGCGTCCGATATGGACTTTAAGTGGGTGCTTCCACAGCTTGCAAAGGATGATGATGTGGAGTAAAATAACTGTAGAAATTGATTGGAGCCGTATGTGCGGCAGAAGGGAGATATTGTTATGGCAAAAGTATATTATTGCTTTCCGGGGGGAAAGCATAAGGCACTCACAATGAGCTATGATGACGGAAGAACCGAGGACAGGAGACTTGTGTCCATATTTAATAAATATGGAATAAAGGGAACCTTCAACATCAACTCGGGAATTTTTCACAATACATACGGGGAGAAGGTTCAGCCGGAGGAGTTTTTAAAGCTTTATGAGGGACATGAGATTGCATGTCATACCGTGACACATCCGACAATTGCAAGATGCCCGCTTGAGAATGTGGCGGAGGAAGTCCTGGAGGATAGGAAAAAACTTGAAGCTATTATGGGACAGCCCGTGAGGGGACTTGCATATCCTAACGGATCCACAAGTCCTAAGATAAGACAGATGCTCCCGATGATGGGAATACGCTATGCGAGAGTTGTGGGAAGCACGGATGATTTTGCCATACCTGAGGATTTTTATCAGTGGAAGGCGACATGCCACCATAATCATAATCTTCTTGAAAACGGTCAGAGATTCGTTGAGCTGTTCAAGAAGCAGTACCTATATCTTATGTATGTGTGGGGACACAGCTATGAATTCACGGATAAGAACAATTGGGAGGTCATGGAGGAGTTCTGTAAGCTGGCAGGTGGCAGGGACGATACATGGTATGCAACCAATATTCAGATAGTTGATTATATGGAAGTGCTTGACAGACTGCAGTTCTTTGCGGACAGCAGCAAGGTGTATAACCCGTCAGCACAGTCAGCATGGCTGTCAAATGAAAAGGGAGAAATAATTGAGGCAAAGGGTGGATGCTTAACTGTTATTAATATGCCTGAGTAAAAAGTTTTACGGGAAGGATGTTGAAAAATTTTCACATCCTTCCTTTTTCTTCATAGAATAAAGCATATTATCGAAAACAGGATGGTACAGGTATGCTTGTTGTTATCGACCCGGGGCATGGCGGAAGTGACCCCGGAGCTGTATATAACGGTCGACAGGAAAAAGATGATGTGCTCAGACTTGGCAAGGCTGTCGGAGCACTGCTTGAGGCAAGAGGAGTGGATGTGGTCTACACGCGCGAGGGTGACGTATATGAGACACCGTTTAAGAAGGCACAGGACGGAAACAGTGCAGGGGCAGATTATTTTGTGTCCATACACAGAAATTCCAGTGAATATCCTAATCAGTATTCAGGGGCAGAGGTGCTTGTCTACAGTGACAGCGGGATAAGGAGAGAGCTTGCCGACAATATACTCGAGGGAATGGAGAAGGCAGGACTTAAAAATCTGGGAATTGATGAGAGAAAGGATCTTGTGGTGCTGAGACGTACTCAGATGCCGGCGGTTTTAGTTGAAGCAGGCTTTATTAACAGTGATAAGGACAACGAGACCTTTGACAGGAATTTTGATGAGCTTGCGCAGGGAATAGCCAACGGAATATTACAGACTTTGGGACTTCCGGTATACACCTCGGATGCATCGGCTACGTCGGATATGTGGGTGGATAACGCTGATATGGGAGATACCGGAAATGATCCGCAGAAGCCACGGTCAGATGACAATGGAAATGTCATACGGATGCCTTCATCAGATGGTATGTCAGGATACGGCACTCGTGGAAATGAGAGATTCTACGATGAGAGTGCGGAGATATTTAACGAGCCGGGGACACGCTCATGTAACTGTCAGTGTCCGGATGTCCTTTACCGTGTTCAGGTAGGTGCATACCGCAGCAAGGACAATGCCGACAGGATGCTCAATTCACTTCTTGTGGACGGATTCCCGGCATTCATTGTGTTCGATGATGGACTCTATAAGGTACAGGTAGGTGCATACAGAAATCTCTCAAATGCGATTGCCATGGAATATAAGCTCAGACAGTACAGGTATAACACTTACATCACAACAAAATAAGCAGGGCGTTTGGGGACGGATTTAATGGCTGAATTCCGTCCCTAAATGTCTGTTGCCAGACATGCATGGGTATGTTAAAATATATAAGATTATCGGAAATTTGCACAGAACGTGGAAAGGTTAAAAATAATGGAAGAAAATAAGCCGCATGTGAGAAGAAAGCGTTATTCGGGAACTCATCCGAAGCGTTTTGAGGAAAAGTATAAGGAACTTAATCCGGAAAAATATGCCGAAACGATAGAGCATGTTATAAGCAAGGGAATGACACCTGCGGGAATGCATATATCAATATGTGTCAATGAAATATTGGATTTTTTACAGATCAAGCCGGGTCAGAGGGGGCTTGATGCTACCTTCGGTTATGGCGGACACACGAGAAAGATGCTTGAGAGGCTTGAAGGACAGGGACACATGTATGCCCTTGACATTGATCCGATAGAGATTAAAAAGACGACAAAGAGACTGAGGGATGCAGGCTTCGGTGAGGATATTCTCACAGTGAAACAGATGAATTTTGCAGATATAGATAAGCTTGTGCCGGAGAGCGGTCTGTTTGATTTCGTGCTTGCCGACCTTGGTGTGTCATCAATGCAGATAGACAATCCCGAACGTGGATTTTCATATAAGGTTGACGGACCGCTTGACTTGAGGCTTAACCCTGAGACCGGTGTATCGGCTGCCGAACGTCTGGCAGAGCTTGATGAGGATGAGATTATCGGCATGCTTGTCGAGAACTCGGACGAGCCGTATGCTGAGGAGATTGCGGCTCAGATTATGAGGGAGAGAAAAAGAAAACATCCTATTGATACAACCACGGCATTAAGACAGGTTATAGAGAAGGCACTTGAATTTCTTCCTGAGGCGGAGCGCAGGGAGATGATTAAAAAATCATGTCAGAGAACATTTCAGGCGCTCAGAATTGATGTGAACAGCGAGTTTGAGGTTCTTGATGCATTCTTAAGCAAGCTGCCCGGAATACTTGCTCCCGGAGGAAGGGTGGCAATTCTGACATTCCATTCAGGCGAGGACAGAATGGTTAAGAAGTACTTTAAGCAGATGGAGAAGGATGGAATATACAGCGAGGCGGCAAAGGATGTCATAAGACCGTCAGCGGAGGAATGTGTCAAAAACAGCAGGGCGCGTTCTACGAAGATGAGATGGGCTGTAAAGGCATAGCGTTCGGGGCAGCAGCTTAGGTCTTAAGGACAATATTAATAGAAGGAATTTATGAGATGGACAAATATATAAACGATAATTTTATCAAAATACTTGAAGAGGAACTCATTCCTGCGATGGGATGTACGGAACCGATTGCACTTGCGTATGCGTCTGCCAGATGCAGGGAGGTGCTTGGATGCATGCCTGAGAGAATTAATGCGTACTGCTCGGGAAACATGATTAAGAATGTTCGCTGTGTATCAATACCGAACTCGCATGGAATGATAGGCATAGAAGCAGCATGTGCGTTAGGTGCATTGGCGGGAGATGCTTCTAAGTGTATGGAGGTCTTAGAGGCAGTAGATGATGAGGGAAGAAGCGCGGCGGAGCAGTTCGTAAATGATAAAAACTGCCATGTCGAGTATCTTGATTCGGAGATTCCGCTTCATTTTATAATAGAGATGAAGGCGGGAGAAGAGAGTGCATCTGTCGAGGTACGCCACTCACACACCAACATTTACAGTATCAGAAAGAACGGTGAGGTTCTTAAAATGGCATCGGAGACATTGAAGAATGATGCACAAGGAATATTTGCCGACCGTTCACAGCTAAGTATCGAGAACATCAAGCAGTTTGCCGATGAGGTGGAATTGTCGAAGGTGCGTCATCTTTTTGACAGACAGATACAGTACAATATGGATATTGCTTACGAAGGAATGTCGGGAAATTACGGACTCGGACTCGGCCGTGTCATCCGTGAAACCTATGCTGAGAGTGTTGTCACGAGAATGAAGGCTTACGCCTGTGCGGCTTCTGAGGCACGAATGGGAGGCTGTGACATGCCTGTAATTATCAACTCGGGAAGCGGAAATCAGGGTATTGCATCATCGGTTCCGGTAATTGTCTATGCGAGGGAAAATAACATTCAGTCTGAAAGACTCTATCGGGCACTTGTATTTTCAAGCCTGCTCACGACATTCCAGAAGGAATTTATAGGAAAGCTCTCAGCTTTCTGCGGAGCCGTGTCGGCATCTTGTGCAAGTGCGGCGGCAATCACCTATCTTGCAGGAGGTACAATAAAGCAGATTAAGGACACAATAGACAATACACTTGCCAACATTCCGGGAATAATCTGTGACGGAGCTAAGATTTCATGTGCGGCTAAGATTGCGTCAAGTCTCGATGCCGCAATGATGGGACATTACCTTGCGATGAAGGGTAAGGCGTATGAGGCATATACCGGAATTCTCAAGGAGGAGGCCGGCGAGACGATAAGTTGTGTCGGCTATATCGGAAAGGTAGGCATGCACCAGACCGATAAAGAGATTATAAAGATGATGCTTGAAGAATAAAAAATCAGGTAATTGCGAAACTATATATTTGAGAGCGGACGTTGTACAGAATTTGTTAAATTTGCACAACTGTTTATCGTCAAAATTGCGTTTCGCAATTACTTATAAAGATGATGTTTTGACCCCAACATCATCATAAGAATAAAAATATATGTGAGGATTGAGATGGCAGGAAAATTTTACGCGGTGAGAGTCGGAAGAACTCCGGGTATATATCTTAGCTGGGATGCATGCAGGAAGAACATAGAGGGTTTTTCGGGGGCAGTGTACAAGAGCTTCAAGACGAAAGCGGAGGCAGAAGCGTTCATGGGCGGTGGCACGGCAGAGAATGTGAGCATGTCAGGAAGTGGAAGTACAGTGGAAAAAGCAGCAGGGTACACGGCTTCCGAAAAAAATGCTGTCAATGAAGAATTGGACAAGCTTCCGTATGCATTTGTCGACGGTTCGTACAATATTGCCACAAAGGTCTACGGTTATGGCGGATTTCTCGTGCATGACGGTGTGCGAGAGGTTCTTCAGGGACATGACGATGACCCGGAGATGGCATCTATGAGAAATGTGTCGGGCGAGGTTGGAGGAAGCATGGCAGCCATACAGCGTGCGATTGAGCTTGGAATAAAGGAGCTTGTAATCTATTACGACTATATGGGTATTGAGATGTGGGCTGACGGCTCGTGGAAGAGAAATAAGAAGGGAACCATAGCGTACCACGATTACATACAGTCGGTAAAAAATGACATTAAGCTTCATTTCGTTAAGGTAAAAGGACACTCGGGAGTGGAAGGCAATGAGGAGGCGGACAGGCTGGCGAAGGAAGCCGTGGGGATAATATAACGAAAGTTGAATTATATAATCAAAATAAAAGCATGGCCGATGACACGGACATGCTTTTATTTCTATTCATGTGTTATTTATTGACAGCAGAGTCGGCGTTGATTATTTCCTGAATCTGTGACAGAAGATTGTCGTAGTTTTCCTGATTGTCGACACCGCCAAGCAGAGGTTCGCCTATTATATTGCCGTGTCTGTCGACAAGAATTGTTGTAGGGAATGCCATGATACCTGAGGCATACTTTCCGGCCTCTGAATCAGAGTCGAAGTATATGTTTCTGTAATTGGCATTTTTGCTTTCAAGAAGGGCTTTTGCTTCTTCAATGCCGGTCTTGTTTCCATCGAGAGTTTCTGTGTTGATGCCGATTAATTCACCGCCCATGCTCTTAAGGGTCTCATTGAGCTCGTTGAGCTTAGAGAGTTCCTCAACACATGGCTTACAGCCGTTAAACCAGAAGTTAAGTACTGTTACGGCGTTTTCCGAGAAGATACCATCATCTACATCATTTCCATCAAGATCTTTTCCGGTAAAGCCCGGGAAAACATTTTTGGATGCGACATCCGTTCCTTCTGCAAAGCCGTTTGCCTCAGAAAGCTTGTTCTGAATTTCAGTGATATTTTTTTCGATGGAGCGGATTTCTTCAATATCTGTCCTTAAAACTGCCAGTTGTTCGTCGGTGAATTGATCCTTGGCACTTTCAATAGTGCTTGAGAGAAAATCTGCGTAGTCCATGTTCTGGTCGGCAGTGCTATTATCCTTGTTCATAAGTGAAAATGCTTTATTCCATGCGTCACTGTGTTCGCTGAAAAGAAGGTTTTCCTGCTGATAGAGGTCGTCAAGCTTGGCGGTAAGTTCATCCGTGCTCTCAGTAGAAAGCTCACTTGAGCTTTGAGGCTGTGTGGAGGAAGATTGCCCGTTGGTGTCAGAGGATTTGCCGGAGCAGCCTGTGATGGCGAGGGTAAGTGTTAAAGTTACGGCTAAAGTAATAAATTTTTTGTTTCTCATAATGAATCTCCTTAAAATGTTATTTTTTTACTTTTCGGTATTGGTCTTTTTTTCACCAAAACCATATTTATAGCAGACTGCGTCAGCAGGACATGCCTTGATACATGCACCGCATCGTATGCATTCAGGATGGTTTGGTGTTTTTGTTACGTTTACATCCATCTTACATGCGCGGGCACATTTTCCACAATTGATGCACTTATTTTTATCAACCTGTATGCTCAACAGGGATACCTTGTTAAAAAGCGAATATATGGCACCCAGAGGGCATATCCACTTACAGAACGGTCTGTAAAAAATAATGCTTAATATAATAAAAAGTATAAGTACAGAACTCTTGAAGGTGAAGAGCCTGCCTAGTGCCGAACGGATTCCGGAGTTGGTGAGGGAAAGCGGAATTGCTCCTTCAAGCACACCTTGCGGACATATATACTTACAGAAAAACGGATCGCCCATACCGATTGAGTTGGTAACAACGATAGGCAGTAAAATTACAAACACCGCAAGTATTACATATTTGATATAACGCAAAGGCTTAAGCTTTGCCGTGGAGAACTTTTTTCCCGGTATTTTATGCAGAAGCTCCTGAAACCACCCGAACGGGCAGAGAAAACCGCAGACAAATCTGCCAAGGAGCACACCGATAAGTATAAAAAAACCGGTTATATAGTACGAAAACTTAAATTTTGAGGACCCTACTACTGCCTGAAAAGCACCTATCGGGCATGCACCTGATGCTGCCGGGCAGGAATAACAGTTAAGTCCGGGTACACATACAGACTTCATGCTGCCGCGGTATATGGTTCCTTTAAAAAGATTTGGCAGATGGATATTGGTCAGCAGAGCTGCCACAAGCTGAATCCATCCACGGAATTTTGCAGCTGCTTTTGAAAAAATATTTGTTTTTTTATCCAATTCCAACACACTCCAGACATAATTTTATTGCTTTGCTAAGTACCGTTGCAATTTCACCGCGGTAAGCACCATATATAATCATGGCAATTCCGGCACACAGCAGAATAATTTGTGTGATTGCTTTTGCTCGGGTTTTCAAATTGATACCACCTTTCTACTGTATATTTTGCAGGTCAATACAACTGCAGCAGGGCTTAAAGATAATATTGACCTTTTCACAACATCATTTTACAATAGTTGGTGTAAAATCTTTGTTAAGAAATCAGGCGGCAGGAGAATATTATGAGACTGTTAATAATAGAGGATGAAAAGAAACTATGTGATACTATCGCAAAGAGCCTGCATGCTTCAGGTTATGAGACAGATGTCTGTTACGACGGAAATGAAGCATTGGAGATGGTTTATTCGGAGGAATATGATCTGATTGTGCTGGACTTAAATCTGCCCGGCACGGACGGAATGGAGATACTAAGACAGTTAAGGGAGCATAATGAGGAAACAAGAGTGCTGATATTATCTGCGCGGAGTCAGATTGCGGATAAGGTGCGGGGGCTGGACGCAGGAGCAAATGATTACATGGAAAAACCTTTTCATCTTCAGGAACTGGAAGCACGCATCAGAAGCCTTACACGGCGCAGATTTATACAGAATGATATATGCTTAGAATGCGCGGGGGTAAGATTTGATACAAGGGAGAGAGCTGCGTATGTGGGGGAAGAGAAGATAACACTCACAAGAAAGGAGAACGGCATACTTGAGTATCTGCTGCTTAATCAGGGCAGACCGGTGAGCCAGGAGGAGCTGATTGAGCATGTGTGGGATGCAAATGTTGACAGCTTAACAAGTTCAATTCGTGTGCACATGTCTTCACTTAGAAAGAAGCTTAAAGCAGCGTTAGGTTATGATCCGATTGTGAATAAAATTGGTGAAGGATATAGAATAGGAGGTAACGCGTGAAAAGAATCTCGCTTCAATGGAGGCTGACTTTGTTTACGGCTCTGCTTATTGCCGCTGTCTGCATAAGCCTTAATTTCCTTTTATACAGAAACGGAGTCTATTATATAGATTCCCTTCAAAGCACAGTGATAGATTATAATGGTTCAGGTGAGAATATTTATATTGATATTCCTGACAGCCAGTGGGATGATTTCGCAGATAAGTTCTCGATACAGATATTTGACACCAAGGCAGGATATCGGAGAAGAGGATGGCTGATTACTGCAGTTGTTACGATTCTAGGTGGTGCGGTGACATATTTTGTGAGCGGACGTGCCCTTAAGCCGCTCAAAGAGTTTTCGGAAAGGGTAGAAAATGTGCAGGCGCGTAACATGACGGATTGTGCCATAGATGGAAAGGGGGTGCCGGAGTTCAGGAAACTGAGTGACTCATATAATGAGATGCTTGTCAGATTGTCTGATGCATTTGAAATACAGAGACAGTTCACGGGAAACGCAGCTCATGAGCTCAGGACACCACTGGCAATTATGCAGGCTCAACTGGAATTATACAATTCCACGGAGCATCAGGGGAATGATGCCGATACGGCTGAAGTAATAAAGATGGTGACTGAGCAGACAGAGAGGCTTAGCAGTCTTGTGGGTACTCTTCTTGATATGAGCGAGCTGCAGACGGTGGAACGCTCAGATAATATTGAGGTGAATTCCTTGATTGATGAGGTAGTGGCAGACCTTGAGCCTCTGGCTGAGAAAAGAAATATAGAGCTTGTGGCAGAGGCGGGTAAGAGCGATATATATATAATGGGAAGTGATATACTCATCTACCGTATGATATATAATCTGACCGAGAACGCTATAAAATACAATAAAGATAACGGAAAAGTCAGGATATCGGCATACAAGGATAACAGCAGTGTAATTATTCTTGTGGAGGACACAGGGAATGGAATTCCATGTGAGTACAGGGAAAAGATATTCGAGCCGTTCTTCCGGGTGGATAAATCGAGAAGCCGTGAGCTTGGAGGTGTTGGTCTTGGACTTGCCCTTGTCAGAGAGATTGTAAGGCTGCATGGCGGAAGCGTCTCGGTAAAAAAGAGTGGTAAAGAGGGAACTGTCCTTGAAATTGAACTGCCGGGCAGGATATAATATAGCGATGTGAGTATTAAGGATGTAATGTAGGAGCGGGCTGTATTAAACAGCCCGCTTTTTGTTGAGTGATTTCATGTAGAACAGTCCAACCGCATCAGCGAGGAACCATCCGATAGGAATGGCAAGCCATATTCCGGTCACGCCGATGGTATCGACGGCTGACAGCACATACGCGAGGAGAACTCTTGTGCCGAGGGATATGACTGTAAGCACCACGGACATTCCCGCTCTCTTGACTGCGCGGTAATAGCCGTAGAGCAGGAAGAGGAAGCCTATTCCTATATAGAAGGTACCTTCGATTCTGAGGTAATGAACCCCGGCGGCAATTACCTTTGTCTCCGACGCATCTATGAAAATTGCAGATATGCATAAATATAACATGGCATGCATGTCAGAATCCTCTATCAAGTTTTAGCGCATTATTCCGATAATATATATAAAAGAAGTGTTATGCGAATGGATTCGTATATTATGCAGAATGCATGGAAGTGGGGATTAACATGGATGTTAATAATTTACAGGCAGGAATGCCGGGGAAGGCTGCATCGGGCATAAGTGTCTCATGTACGAGGAGCTCGTCCAAAACTAAGTCGGGAAAGAAATCATTGTCATATAATCCTAGAGAAATATCTTCGCAGATTATGAGAAGCAAGAGGATGACGGGCGCATCGCAGGTGTTAAGCCGTGCGAGGGCGAAGGTGGCTATGTTAAGAAGAGCCAAGGCGACGGGGGAGTATGACTCTGCCGAGATTGACAATGCTTTGGCACATGCTAAGCGTATGGTTGAGTGCGCTGACAAGAAGGTTAATAACCTTCGCGAGGAGGACAGACTGAAAAAGAAAGCTGAGCGGAAGGCAGAGCAGACAGAGGAACGCATCAGAAATGCGGAGAGGCTTGAACGCTTAAAGGGAAGTACGCACAGGAGAGATGAGAATAAGGAGATTATGGATGCCAATATGAAGTATTATCAGAGGGCATACACGGATGGGACGACGAGTGCAGCGGGCAGCTCATACGCATCATCTGTGGCAGCTTCACTGGAGATAACATCCGCTGCGGGAAGCATGCAGAGCCTTAAGATTGCAGAGGCAGCCATGACGCAGACGGCTTCCTCCGTTGATGTGCTTGTGTAGAAGGAATATAAATCATAATAAATATACTGCCGTGTGAAATTTGTGTTGATATTTTTTACATACGGCAGTATAATTTTGCCAGCAAGTTAGACATGACGAACATTAATACTGTCAGGCTAACATGAAGATGTTTTAATATGGGAGGATGAAAAATGCTTGCAGAATTTAAGGATGTGGTAAAAACCTACGGCGAGGGAGAGGGAAAGCAGACGGCTGTTGACCATGTGAGCTTTACGATAGACGAGGGAGAGTTCGTGGTTATACTCGGACAGTCGGGGGCGGGTAAATCAACTATTCTCAACATGCTTGGCGGAATGGATACACCGACGGAGGGAAAGGTAATTGTTGCGGGCAGGGAAATATCGGGGATGAATGACAGACAGCTCGGAGCTTACAGGGCACAGGTCATTGGCTTTATTTTCCAGTTCTATAATCTGCTTCCGAGCCTCACGGCGTATGAGAATATTGCACTCACAAAAAGCATTGTAAAGAATGCGGTTGAGCCGGACAAGCTTCTTGAACTGGTCGGCTTGTCAAAGTGCAGAAATAAGTTCCCGGCGCAGATGTCGGGAGGAGAACAGCAGAGAGTGTCAATAGCGAGAGCTCTTGCAAAGAATCCGAAGATACTCTTAGGAGATGAACCGACGGGAGCACTTGATTCCGAGACGGGAGTTATAGTTCTTGAACTTTTACAAAAACTATGCAGGGAAGAAAAAAAGACCGTAATTATCGTGACGCACAATTCCGACATCGCAAAGTGTGCCGATAAGGTTATAAGGATGAAGAACGGAAAGATAAAGGACATAACGATTAACGATAAGCCTCTTGATGTAAAGGAGGTTGATTGGTAATGCTTTTCAGAAAAATGCTAAGAGAGTTTAAGGCAAATTTCGGTCTGTTTTTCTCAATATTTTTGCTCTCGGCACTTGCTATTGCAATGTTCTGTACCATGGAGGGTCATGTGCTCTCACAGAATGCAGCGAGGGAGAAGTATCATGAGGAGTGTAATCTGTCAGACCTGTGGATGTACGGCGAGGGATTCACACAGGATGAGCTTGATGAGATAAGAGCACTCGATTTTGTCGAGGCGGCACAGCTTAGAATGTCTGTGAGCGGAACTACACCTGATTTTTCGGGAGTGCAGGTAGACATGTTCCTTGAGAGAGAGAACGTGGTCAATACGCCGTATCTTGTAAAGGGTGAGGAATTTAATCCGAGCGACACCGAGGGAATATGGCTTGCCAATGCATTTGCTGTCAGAAGAAATCTCGATGTGGGCGATGATTTCACAATAGAGTACAACGGCATCACTTTCACAAAGCAGATAAAGGGACTTGTTGAGACACCTGAGTACGAGTACAGGCAGGCTGAGGGCGATGCGGATGTCTATCTTGAGAATATTGCAATCGTGTTTATGTCCTATGATGCCTTTCCTATAAGGGATTATGTGACGCATCTCATCGAGAGTGGAAAGATTACGGCGCGTAAGGTTGTCGACAACACTAAGATTCTCGATGAAAAGCTTGAGCAGATGAAGGCTGCAGGGCTTACGGTTGATGACATCACTCAGGATATGCTGCTTCAGATTGCTGAGAACATGAGCGATGAGAAGCTTGCAAAGCTTATGCCCTACACTCAGATGATAATAAGGACGAGGGACGGTGGCGCGCTTGCACACGAGGATGAGATAGCGGAGGCAATTGATTATGACTATTCCGCCATCATCGACAGGAAATCGGTTCAGGGACTTGTAAGACTTGACAGCGAGCTTGAACAGCATCAGGCATTCGCCTACGTGTTTGTTGTTATATTTGTTGGAATTGCAGTTCTCGTAATTGCGACTTCCATGGGAAGAATCGTCGAGAAGCAGCGCACACAGATAGGAACGATGAATGCGCTCGGAATGAAGAGATGGAAGATTGTCCTGCACTATATAAGCTACAGCTTTTTAGTGTCCGTGCTCGGAGTCGTTGTGGGACTTATTTTCGGGGTCGGTCTTGGGGCTCCTGCCTTGATGAGTATGTTTGAACAATACTACATAGTGCCGGGCCTTCATTCGGTATTTCATCCGCTTTACATAGTCATATCGCTCGGCATTGTTGCCGTGTGCAGTCTTTCGTGCTTTTTAAGCTGCAGGAAGGTGCTTGGAATCAAGCCTGCTGAGGCACTTCGCCCTGCTGCACCTAAGCAGGGAAAAAAATGTATATTTGAGAGACTTCCTTTCTGGGAGAAGTTATCGTTTAATACACAGTATAATCTGCGCGACATATCCAGAGCGAAGCTCCGAGCATTTATGGGTATTGTGGGAACGGCGGTCGGAATGCTTCTCATGCTCTACGGAGTGGGCTGCAATGAGCTTGTCGATATCATGACGGACTTAAATTTTAATAAAATTTACACGACAGAGTATCAGGTAAAGCTCTCGGCGGATGCGAAGCTTGAGGATGCTGACGCTTTGGCAGAGGAACTAAGCGGTGAACTTGTCATGACGGATGCGGTTGAGATTTCCAAGGTTAAGAACGCATCATCGTCGGAGAAGAAAAAGGAAATCGTCACGGTCATAGAGGGAAAGGGGCTCTACAACCTTGTCGACGTTGACAATGAGGTGACACAGCTTGTGCCGGGGACGGTGGGTATAAGCCGCAAGCTTGCCGAGGATATGAATATAAAAATCGGAGATACGATTTACTGGCATATTTACAGTAAAAATGAGTGGCATGAGGCTGTCGTCGGAAGCATCTACAGAAGCTGTGAGACGCAGGGAATTGCCTATCTTCGCGATGACTATGAAAAGACGGGAGCAGAGTACGCACCGACACTTCTTATGACTGATGATGAGAGTGCACACGATGCGGCAGCGTTAAAATATGTCACAAGCGTGAACAGCAGGTCCGACATGATTGCGGCCTATGAGAAGAGCATGGAGGTAGTCAATATCATGGTATATATGATGGTGATTTTCTCAACGGTAATGATTGTCGTAGTTCTCTACAATTCAGGTTCGCTTTCATTCAACGAGCGCGTAAAGGAGCTTGCCACATTGAAGGTTATGGGACTTCAGTCATCACAGATAAGGAAACTTCTCACGATACAGAATATCTGGCTGTCCGTCATCGGTATAATTATAGGAACGCCGCTTGGCAATATGTCGCTCAATGCGATGATGAACAGCAACGGCGAGAACTTTGACTACAGTCTGTCCGTACCTGTAATTGACTATATAATATCGGGAATACTTGTACTGGTTGTCTCTGTGCTTGTCAGCTTCATGTTCTCGAGCAGAATAAAAAAGCTTGATCTTGTGGAGACTCTCAAAGGTGTGGAATAAAAAGTTAAAATACTCACTTGACATTATAGTGATTGAGTGTTATATTCTTTATAAATTTAACAGACTAAACCGTTGAAGCGAAGGTAAAGGTGATTATGCTCCTACAGAGAGCCCGCGTTGCTGAGAGTGGGTAGAACACAGGTCATCAAGTGGATCGCAGAGGGCACGGAACAAAGGTATTGAACAATGAACCGAGTATTTCGTGACGTGGAGGCATACGTCAGTTGCCGGGGATATGCTAGTATCCTGAAAAGTGCACAGCGTGGCTGTGAAGCAAGGTGGTACCGCGGATTAACACATTCGTCCTTGGCAGAGAGAACATCTCTGCCGAGGACTTTTTTAGTGTATAGGCTATCGTCCTGTTAATATTTATCCGTCATGCTTGCATGTAAGGATAAATATTAATTGGACGATGCAACAGGAATGAGGATGCAGCACTGCGAGCAGAGCGAGCGGTGTGAAATCCGAATTACTGTTAAGAATTGCGGAAGCGCGAAGCGCGGAGCAATTCTTAAGCTTATCAATAAAAAATTGTAAAGCAATTCTTAAGCCTATCAATAAAAATTGTAAAGCAATATTAAGTTTAACAGCAACCCACCCACACATAGTAATGAATAGAATAGGAGGAACCCCATGAAAATTAATCTCACCCCGGACGAAGTAAAACAGATTGCCTCAACCGGCGATTACGACATCATACCGATATGTACGGAACTGCTGTCGGATATCAAGACACCGGTTCAGGTTTTAAGAAGCCTTATGAAGGTATCAGAGCACTGCTACATGCTCGAGAGCGTCGAGGACAATGAGCGATGGGGACGCTATTCATTCCTCGGCTTTGAACCGAAGTTCATAATAACCTGCAGCGACGGAAAAATGAGAGTCGGAGACAAGGAGTTTCAGACGGATAACCCTGACAAACATATAAGAGAGGTGCTTTCAAAATATAAGAGTCCGGTGATTGAGGGAATGCCGACATTCACGGGCGGTCTGGTCGGATATTTCTCCTACGATTACCTCAAATACTCGGAGCCGACATTGAGGCTCGACGCGAAGGACACAGAGGGCTTTAAGGACGTTGATTTGATGCTTTTTGATAAAGTAATCGCATTTGATAACCTAAAAAGCAAGATAATACTCATCGCGAATGTCTCGACGCAGAATATCGATGCGGGATATGAGTGGGCGGTCAAAGAGCTTCGCAGGATGGAGGAGCTTGTAAGACACGGTGAGCCGAAAAAAGATATCGGCGGTCACATGACAAGCGGGATTAAGCCTCTGTTCTCGAAGGAAGAGTACTGCGATATGGTTGAGAAGGCAAAGCATCACATATACGAGGGCGATATTTTTCAGATAGTTTTATCCAACCGTCTTGAAGCAGAGTATGAGGGCAGCCTTTTAAACACCTACAGAGTTTTGAGGACGCTCAATCCTTCACCGTACATGTTCTATTTTTCGGGGACGGACATGGAGGTCGCGGGGGCATCGCCGGAGACGCTTGTAAAGCTTGAAAACGGAGTGCTTCACACATTCCCGCTTGCGGGTACAAGACCAAGAGGTAAGACGGCGGAGGAGGATGAAAGACTTGAGAGAGAGCTCTTAGCCGATCCGAAGGAACTTGCCGAACACAATATGCTCGTCGACCTCGGACGGAACGATATAGGAAAGATAAGCCGTTTTGGCACGGTTGAGGTTGAGAAGTACCACTGCATCGAGAAGTACTCACATGTGATGCACATCGGCTCGACGGTGCGAGGGCAGATAAGGGAAGATAAGGACGCGCTTGATGCCGTGGATGCAGTGCTTCCTGCGGGAACCCTGTCGGGTGCGCCAAAGCTCAGAGCTTGTCAGATAATAAACGACCTTGAGAACAACAAGAGGGGAATATACGGCGGAGCAATCGGCTACATAGATTTTACGGGAAATCTTGACACCTGCATAGCGATAAGAATCGCCTACAAAAAAAACGGCAGGGTGTTTGTCAGAAGCGGTGCGGGAATAGTTGCCGATTCGGTTCCTGAGAAAGAATATCAGGAGTGCATCAATAAGGCGGCGGCAGTTGTAAAAGCACTTGAGGAAGCAGCAGGACTTGAAGAGTAGATATATATTTGAAAGTTGGGCGTTGTACAATTTTGCTATATTACCGTCAGGCACGCTCTCGCTACATTACATCACGTAGCGGTGCGTAGACATCCAAAATATGGCTGTCAAACACAATAGTTCAGCATAAGCTGAACTAATACGGTTGTAAAGTACCTGACTTGCAATATAGTAAAATTGCACAACTGTTCTTTTGGAAAAATGAGTTTCGCAATTAACTAATATACTTGTAAAAAAAGGGAGGACGAAAAGGATGATTCTGCTCATAGACAATTACGACAGCTTTTCATATAACCTGTATCAGCTTGTGGGAAGCATTGAGCCTGACATAAAGGTTATAAGAAATGACGCGATGACGGTAAAAGAGATAGAAGAGTTAAAGCCCGATGGAATAATTATCTCGCCGGGACCGGGCAGACCGGAGGATTCGGGCGTGTGTCCTCAGGTGATAAAGGAGCTCGGTGGCAAAATTCCGATACTCGGTGTGTGTCTCGGACATCAGGCGATATGTATGACATACGGTGCGACGGTCTCTTACGCGAAGGAGCTGATGCACGGAAAGCAGTCGGACACGACGCTTGATACGGACTGTGAGCTTTTTAGCGGATGCCCGGAGGTCACTCCGGTTGCGAGGTATCATTCACTCGCGGCAGTCGAGGAGACGATGCCGGAGTGCCTTATGGTTACGGCGAGAACCGCGGACGGAGAGATTATGGCGGTTAAGCATAGAGATTATCAGGTGTACGGGGTGCAGTTCCATCCGGAGTCAATTATGACACCTGAGGGCAAGAGGATGCTTGCGAATTTTATAGGATTGGCTGGCAGAGCTTGAAAATATATTTGAACTCTATAAAAAAATCGTAGAAAGCGAGGAAGTAATTATGATTAAGGAAGCCATTGTAAAGATTGTCCAGAAGGGTGATTTGACATATGATGAGGCATACCAGGTAATGAATGAGATTATGAGCGGTGAGACCACTCAGACACAGAATGCGGCATTTCTTGCAGCACTGTCAACAAAGAGCACAAAAGCTGAGACGATAGAGGAAATCTCGGGCTGTGCCGCAGCGATGAGAGAGCACGCGGTTAAGGTTGAGCATGAGGGGGATGTGCTTGAGATTGTCGGAACGGGCGGCGACGGAGCGCACAGCTTCAACATTTCCACGACGGCGGCTATGGTCATAGCGGCAGCAGGAGTCAAGGTCGCAAAGCACGGCAACCGCGCGGCATCGTCAAAGAGCGGAACGGCTGACTGCCTCGAAGCACTCGGCGTAAACATAAATCTTGAGCCTGAGCAGTGCAGAAAGCTTCTCGACACCGTCGGAATCTGTTTCCTTTTTGCCCAGAAGTATCACACATCGATGAAGTATGTCGGCGCAATCAGAAAGGAGCTCGGAATCAGAACCGTGTTCAATATATTAGGACCGCTCACCAACCCTGCGCATCCGACATTTCAGGTGCTCGGAGTGTACGACGAATCGCTTGTTGAGCCGCTCGCACAGGTTCTCATGGAGCTCGGAGTAAAAAAAGGAGTTGTCGTGTACGGCATGGATAAGCTTGATGAGATTTCGATAAGCGCGCCTACCAAGGTATGTGACTTTGAGAACGGAAGATACAGAACATACACGATTAAGCCTGAGGACTTCGGCTTTAAGACAGCCGACAAGTCGGAGATTGTCGGAGGCACACCGCAGGAGAACGCAGAGATTACGGTCGGAATCCTTGACGGAAGCATAAAGGGAGCCAAAAGAGAGATAGTACAGCTCAATGCGGGAGCAGGACTTTTTGTCTCGGGAAAGACAGCGACACTTGCCGACGGAGTTAAGCTTGCGGGCGAGATAATCGACTCGGGTGCGGCACTTGAAAAGCTGAATGAACTTAAGAAAGCGTCACAGGAAGTGTAGTATGAGCAATATACTTGACACGATAGCAGAATATGCCTGTTACCGCACAGAGCAGGCAAAAAAGAATATTTCAGCCTTGGATATGAGAAGGCTTGCCGAGGAAAAGACACGGGAGACCAAGGAGTTAAACCGCGATTTCCTTTTTGAGAGGGAGCTTGGAAAACCGGAAATCACATTTATATGTGAGTGTAAAAAGGCATCACCGTCTAAGGGACTGATTGCGCCGGATTTTCCTTATCTTGAGATTGCGAAGGAGTACGAGGCGGCGGGAGCAGGGGCAATATCGGTACTCACCGAGCCTAAGTGGTTTCTCGGTAGCAATGAGTATCTGCGAGAGATAGCACAGAATGTGAGCATTCCGTGTCTCAGAAAGGACTTCACGGTCGATGAGTACATGATATACGAGGCAAAGACGCTCGGAGCGTCGGCAGTGCTTTTAATCTGTGCCATAACGGAGAAAAAGAGATTGCAGGAATACATAGAAATCGCGGACAGCCTTGGATTGTCGGCACTTGTCGAGGCACATGATGAAGAAGAGATTGAGGCTGCACTTGATTCGGGGGCGCGGATAATCGGAGTGAACAACAGGAATCTTAAGGATTTCACGGTCGATGTCCATAACAGCGAGAGGCTGAGACGGCTTGTTCCAAAAGAGGTGATGTTCGTCGCCGAGAGCGGAATCAAGACGGCACAGGATATAGATGTTCTGCGCGCGGCGGATGTGAACGGAGTTCTTATCGGCGAGACGATGATGCTCTCGGACGATAAGAGCGGAATGCTTAAGAGCCTGAGAGGATATTAAAAGGCATTTTCAGGGAGGTGAGCACACTGACAAAGGTTAAGATATGCGGGCTCAGCCGCGGGTGTGATATTGAGTACGTCAACAGGCTGACGCCTGACTACATCGGCTATGTATTTTGGCAGAGAAGCAGAAGATATGTCACGAGGGAGCAGGCGGAGGCACTCACGCGGAGGCTTGACGGCGCGGTAACACCTGTCGGGGTGTTCGTCGACGAGGAGCCTGAGCTTGTCTCAAGGCTCGCAAACGAAGGCACGATAAAGGTCATACAGCTTCACGGGCACGAGGACGAGGCTTACCTTAAAGAGCTAAGAAACATGACGGACGCACCGATTATCAAGGCTTTCAAGATAAGAGGTGGCGAGGACATCGAAAAAGCCAACACATTTCCGTCTGATTATATTTTGCTCGACAATGGTTACGGAACGGGACAGGCATTTGACTGGAGCTTCGTCCGCGGAATAAAAAGACCGTTCTTTCTCGCGGGAGGCGTGAACGCCGACAACGTGAGGGATGCCATAGATAAGCTTTCGCCGTACGCGGTTGACATAAGCTCAGGCGTTGAGACGGACGGGTATAAGGATTTTGATAAGATGCGGCACTTTATTAACAAGGTCAGATATTAATACATATAGCTTAGCGATTGTCTATAAGACTAGGTAATTACGAAACGCAATTTTGACGATAAACAGTTGTGCAAATTTAACAAATTCGCAAGCAGGTACTTTACAGCCGTCGGTGTTTATCGGCTGTACTTTAGCCGATTATGCACCGCTACGTGATGTAATGTAGCGAAAGCGTGCCTGTGGTGAATTGTTAAATTTGTACAACGCCCGCTTTCATATATATAGTTTCGCAATTACCTATCTATAAGACGGATATAAGGAGGAAACACATGGATAACATAAACGACAGCTTCTACACAGGAAGCACAGGCAACGGAAGATTCGGACAGCACGGCGGTCAGTACATTCCGGAGACACTTATGAATGCGGTTATAGAGCTTGAAGAGGCTTACAATCATTATAAGGATGACCCTGAGTTCAACAAGGAGCTTAATACACTTTTGAATGAATATGCGAACCGTCCGAGCCGCCTCTACTATGCAGAAAAGATGACTAAGGATTTGGGCGGAGCAAAAATATATTTAAAGAGAGAAGATTTGAACCACACGGGAGCACACAAGATTAACAATGTGCTTGGTCAGGCGCTCCTTGCAAAGAAGATGGGTAAGACAAGACTTATCGCAGAGACAGGAGCAGGACAGCACGGTGTAGCAACTGCAACTGCGGCGGCACTTATGGGAATGGAATGTGTCGTGTTCATGGGTGAGGAGGACACAAAAAGACAGGCACTTAATGTGTACAGAATGAGACTTCTCGGCGCGGATGTTATCCCTGTTAAGTCGGGAACGGCAACACTTAAGGATGCCGTATCGGAGGCGATGAGAGAGTGGACGAACAGAATCGACGACACACATTACTGCCTCGGTTCGGTTATGGGACCGCATCCGTTTCCTACGATTGTCCGCGATTTTCAGGCGGTAATATCAAAGGAAATCAAGGAGCAGCTCTACGAGAAGGAGGGAAGACTTCCTGATGCGGTTATAGCCTGTGTCGGCGGCGGCTCCAATGCAATCGGAACCTTTTATAATTTCATAAATGATAAGAGCGTAAGACTTATAGGTTGTGAGGCAGCAGGAAGAGGAATTGATACCTTCGAGACTGCGGCTACGGTTAATACAGGAAGGGAAGGAATCTTCCACGGAATGAAGTCATATTTCTGTCAGGACAAGTACGGACAGATTGCTCCTGTGTACTCGATTTCGGCAGGACTTGACTATCCGGGAATCGGACCTGAGCACGCATACCTTCACGACATCGGAAGAGCTGAGTATGTTCCTGTTACGGATGACGAGGCAGTTGATGCGTTCGAGTATCTTTCTAAGATGGAGGGAATCATTCCGGCAATCGAGTCGGCACATGCCGTGGCTTACGCTAAGAAGCTTGCTCCGACGATGGACAAGGATAAGATAATAGTTATCACAATTTCAGGCAGAGGCGACAAGGACTGTGCAGCGATTGCACGTTACAGAGGGGAGGATATCAATGAGTAGATTAAAGGAAGCGTTTAATAACGGAAAGGCATTCATACCATTTATAACCTGCGGAGACCCTGACCTTGCGACGACAGCCGCAATCGTAAAGGAGATGGCTGCAAACGGAGCCGACATTATAGAGCTTGGAATACCTTTTTCAGACCCTACCGCTGAGGGACCTGTCATTCAGGAGGCTAACATACGAGCACTCGCAGGCGGCATCACGACCGACAAGATTTTTGATTTTGTGAGGGAGATAAGAAAAGAAGTGAGCACTCTGATGGTGTTCATGACCTACGCAAACGTCGTATTTTCCTACGGAAGCGAGAAGTTTATTTCAATCTGTAAGGAAATCGGAATTGACGGACTTATACTTCCCGACATTCCTTACGAGGAGAAAAATGAGTTCCTTCCTATATGTAAAAAATATGATGTCGACCTTATCTCGCTCATAGCACCGACCTCACACGAGCGTGCGGCTATGATTGCGCGCGAGGCGGACGGCTTTATCTACCTCGTCTCATCGCTCGGCGTTACTGGCGTGCGCTCTAAGATTACAACCAACATCGGCGAGATTGTGAAAATGATTAAAGAAAACACGGATGTCCCATGTGCCGTGGGCTTTGGTATATCGACACCCGAGCAGGCGGCGCAGATGTCAGCCGTATCGGACGGTGTCATCGTCGGAAGCGCGATTATGAAGCTTGTCGCCGAGCACGGCAAGGAAGCACCGAAGTATGTCGGGGAGTATGTAAAGAGGATGAAGGAGGCGTGCGCGGGGAGAAGATAGGCAGGGAGAAAGTGAAATTTTATTACCATAAATACATGACAATGTTTTTTAACAATGTTATAATATGGTTAAAATAAAAAGGCACTTAAACTTGGCATATAGAGAGGTGAGAGTATGATGTATCCGTATATGACACTGGCGGATGAGACAGAGATAGTCCATTCACAGATAATTGAGAAGGACGGTCAGAAAAAGGTGATTGTAAATTTTGAACGCCCCACGGAAAATGGGTTTGATTCTGCAAGATGTGAACTCCCGGACTATAAATGGACGGAGCGTGAAGGATATTCGGATGATGAGATAGCTATGTTTGAAGAGCTGCTTCATAGCAATGCACACCTGTTATACAAGTATGCTGAGAATGGAGGAATCCGAATTGCCTAAATTATTTATGGTAAGTGGTTATACGGTTTATTTTTGGTCTAATGAGAATGATGAGCCGATTCACGTTCATGTATCCAAGGGTAAACCAACACCTAATGCGACAAAAATATGGCTCACAAGGTCAGGTGGCTGTATTTTGGCGAGCAATGGCAGTAAGATTTCCAACAAAGAGTTAAACGAGTTAATGGAGTTTATTTCAGCCCAGTTTTTTCTTATATGTGCAAAATGGAAACAGGCATTTGTAACGGATGAGATTAAGTTCTATTGTTAATAAGGTGTAAATATTTTTTGAGGTTAAAAGCAGTCGCGTATGACTGCTTTTTTCTTTGCGCAACAATTCTGTAACAAACTTTAACACAAATGTAACAAAATGTAAGGAATTTGTAACCATTTTCGGGTGAGCGTGTGATAGAATATAGGTAAGGGACATTTAACTATATGGCAGATAATTGCAAAATATAGTTGAGGGTATAAGGATTCGTCGGTCATGACATGCTAAGGTAATTTAGGGTGGATAATGCGGTTGTGTTTATACATGGTGCGACTTTTGGGAAAGGCATAGATGTTCTTGAAACTCTGTGTGTTATACAGCCAAAGTCAGCATGGATGCTGACTTAGATGCCACCGGTCATGGATGACCGATTGGCATCGTTGGCGGATGATTGAAAATATGTTTTTCAGAGTTTTTAGAACATCTTAGCCTTGTACAATGGAGAAACATGTATAAACACAACTCATTATACATTTACAAGACGAATTGCATGTCATGACCGACGAATCCGATGCGTGTCAATATTTTGCAGTTATTTACGCACTCATGAGGGAGGGTTACATCATGAAACACATATATATACCCGCATCTGCAGTTGCTCTCGTGGCAGCAGTTCTTTTTACCGCCTGCGCTCGTGGCGGCGGGGACGCAGAAAACGTGCCGCCTGCAGGTCAGACGGAGTCAGAGCAGGTCACGGGCTCGGAAACAGCCACGGTTCCTGACAAGCCGACCGCGGAGCTTTATTGCGGGCTTCTTGACGGCATTGACGAGGAGAAGGTGGCGCACGGAGCCGAATACAGGTACAACGAGGACAGTAGAAGCTGGGACGAGGTGTACTCGATTGATAATGTAAATGTTGTATATGATACGGCAGACAACAAGCTTGCGATTGAGTATATGGACAGCGTGAGCGAGGTGCCTTGGGCGGTACAGCATAACGAGAGCGGTGCGGGAATGCGGATTGGTCTTGTCGATTTGACGATGGACAGACAGGACGAGCTTGTGCTTGAGGTGTATGACAGGGAGCGGAGCCTTTATTTTGTGTATGACTTAAAGAATGGCAGAGATTTGTCACCGCATTACTGTGAGGATGCTTCGGATATTGCAAGTGCGTATTTTTATCCCGAATATGCCAAGGAGCTTGGCGTGGCGGTCAATGAAAGTTTCGCGAATGTCGGCATGGCTGGCATATATACTGACGGCGGGGGACTCAAGGTTGATTATCTGTGCTCACGAAGGGATAACCTTGGAGAGATTTCCAAGAGCATAGTGAAGAATAAGATGCTGAGCCTTCAGATGTACATGCCGGTTATTTATGGCACATACTGGAACTGTGATTTTGATGTGAGGTTCGACGGAAACGGCTGCCATATAAGTAATGTCGAGGCTGAGAACGGATTCTTGAAATATTCGAAAAAGATACAGATGCAAGGCGAGAACAGCCTTGAGGGAACGGTTGAGTATGAGAACGGACATTTTTGTCTGGTGTATACGGGTGAGGATGTCGAGGTAAAAATACTCATAGACGGCAAAAATTCACCGATGGAGGTGTATCTTGACGGCAAAAAGGTTGAGTGCGATGAGTTTTTAAACGTCGATGCCTATGAACTGCTTTCATTCAGCGCCGAGGATGATGACGGCGACGGTGTCACCGACAAGCTCGTGTGGACGACTAAGTATCCTAATCAGAAGCCGGGAAGTTGGGCGATGAGCTTTGAAAATGTTCCGCTGTCGGTTAATGCAGAGCTTATAGAGTCTGTGCCGGAGCTTATAAAGGAGGCGCTGACAGGCAGACGTGAGATTATCTTTAACGGAGAAAGCATTCAGAGCGTTGAGGATATTGTGAGCAGCGCGACGGGAAGAAAATTGCGCGAGGACACCTTCAGCGTGGTTGATTTTGATGCGGACGGATTTAACGAGGTCGTGATGTACGATGAGCCAAGCTATATCTTTCACACCGATGGTGAGCGTGTGTATGTCTATGCGATACCGTACAGAGGGCTCACGGATATAAAGACTGACGGCACATGGAACAGCTCGGGCGGGGCAAGCGAGTACTATTATAAGAGATTTGCTGGCTTTACGGACACCGAGATGCTCGGTGAGACCTACCTTCATATACACGGCGATACCTATTGGGACGGCGATTACTATTCCGAGGAAGGACAGGCAAATGAGCTCACTGAGGAGCAGGCAAATGTTGTCATGGCGGAGCACTCGGATGTAAAGACGGGAATATACAGATATTCGAAGCATTATTTTGAGGGTAAAACCTTTGCAGAGCTGTTCGGAGAGAACAGGATGCCCGATATGCCGACGTTTGCGGATATAACCAAGCTTGAGTATGACAATCCCGAGTTTGGCAAGGAGCTTGCATACGAGTACGATGAGCAAAATGACAGGTGGTACGCCGCATTTAAGTACGGGGATGTTATTTTAAGGCGCATAGATTCGGTGAGCACCGAGCTTGAATATCAGGGACGGAAGTATTTCTTTGACAAGGGCTGGACGATAGAGCTTGACGGGACGCTAAGCGGAATGGACATCGATATGAGGGATGTCACGGGGGACGGCGTTCCCGAGCTGATACTTAGCACATACAACGGGAAACATATCGACGAGTGCTCATCCGTGAGTATATTTGATTTGGCTGAATGGAAGGATATTACGCCGTACTACGCGGTTGAGTCCGTCATGTCGCTGTGGGTTGATGACATTGCCGAAATCGAGCAGCAGATAATTGACTATGGGACAGCGTACGACTATGTAAAAATAGTGCCGAACCCTGACGGCTCGATGCCACTTGATTTTTTGGGTGGCTCGGTGCAGAAAACAACGGCTGAGCTGTCGCAGGATGGAGAACTCACCGTGACATACATGGAATGTGGTGGAGACGTGCAGAGAAGCCTTCGCTTCAGGTATGTGTATGACGGGGAGGCAGGAACATATATATATAAGGATATGGATGTTGCAATTAATATAATATAGTATACAATTTGATATTGTATATTGGGGATAAGTTTAGTATAATGCAGGTAAGGCAAGGAGGTATGAACTATGACAGCATTAAGACAGAGTGCCATAATGGAGCTTGAAAAGATACCCGAAGATAAATTAGCCTTTGTGATTCAGATTATGCAGGGGGTAAATGGATTATACAATGATTCTGACAAGGAAAGGAAAGAGGCTTTTACAAGATTGGAGCAGTTGCGCAAAAAGGGAAACGTAACTGATGATGCAGGAGAATTAGCTTCTTATAGGGAAGATAAATATGGCAGGTAAAATTCTGATTGATACCAATGTATTGCTTGATTATCTTTTTGAAAGAGAGCCGTTCTTTGAGGATGCAAAGAAAGTAATCTTGTCATGTATCGAAGGGAATACGAAGGGTTGTATTGCAGCCCATTCTATTTCTAATATGTTTTTTATATTGAGGAAAGATTATACTGCGAAGGAACGAAGAGAAATATTATCAAATTTATGTACAATCTTTGATGTAGAGGGCATAGACAAAGCAAAATTATTATCCGGTCTTGCAAATGAAGAATTTTCTGATTTTGAGGACTGCTTACAAATGGAATGTGCAAAGAGTTATGGAGCAGAATATATTGTGACAAGAAATGTGTCCGATTATTCTGTATCAGACATAAAAGCAATTCAGCCAAGTGAATATTTAGAATTATAATAAAGTCAAGGCACTAACGGAAGGAGAAATCTTTTTGTTAGTGCCTTTTTTACGTTCATTTTACATTTGGCTGATTAATTATTTTACATGCCTTGAGTAAACTCTTATTTGTAAACGGGAAGTAAAGAAGTTTACAAAAAGTGAAGAAGAAAAGAATAAGAGATTTAGCCGGGGACGGCAGAAAGAGGCAGAAAAATGAGAAAGAATTTATTTAAGAAGTTGGTTGCAATGGCAGCCTGTGCGGCAATGTCAGTTGTGATGATGACAGGCTGTAACAGCAGCGCGGGAAGCGACAGCACAACAGCAGGTCCAACAACAGGTTCGACGACAACTGAAGCACAGACAACCACAGAGGCAGCAAGTAAGACTGATTCCAATAAGAGCCTTTCGGGAACGATTTCGCTTGCAGGTTCAACATCAATGCAGAAGCTTGCGGATGCACTTGCAGAGACTTTTATGGAGGCTAACAGCGGTGTTACAGTAACGGTTGAGTACTCAGGTTCATCGGCAGGTATCGAGTCACTTCTCGGCGGAAGCTGTGACATCGGTGACGCATCAAGAAACTTAAAGGACAGCGAGAAGGAAGGCGGAGCCGTTGAGAACATCGTGGCAATCGACGGAATCGCAGTAATCGTTGACAAGAGCAACAGTGTAGCAGGTCTTACAAAGCAGCAGCTCTCTGACATATACACAGGTGCAATCACCAACTGGAGCGAGGTTGGCGGAAGCGATACACCGATTGTTGTAGTAGGTCGTGAGGCAGGTTCAGGTACAAGAGGAGCTTTCGAGGAGATTTTAAAGGTTGAGGATGCCTGCAAGTACGCAGTTGAGTGCGATTCAACAGGTGCGGCAATGGCAAAGGTTGCCTCCACAGAGGGCGCTATCGGTTATGTTTCACTCGATGTACTTGATGATTCCGTAAATGCACTCAAGCTCGATGAGGTTGAACCTACATCGGATAACATCGTTGCAGGTACATACTTCCTTTGCAGACCGTTCGTAATGGCTACCAAGGGCGAAATCAGTGAGCAGAGCGAGCTCGTTCAGGCATTCTTCGACTTCGTTAAGTCGGATGAAGGCAAGGCTGTTATCAAGGCAGTAGGTCTTATAACGGCAGAGTAATAGGATTTCCTTAAATAAAGATAAATGATGATAGATTGATTTAAGCGGCATGGGGTAAGGTGCCTTGTGACACAGCCCTTTGCCGCTTAGCGTCTATAGCTTTGAGGCATCCGCGGCGATATGGCGGAGAAATGAGGTAAACGTGAAAGCAGAAACGGAAAAAAAGACGGAGATAGATATTTTCAGGGGTAAAATTACAAAAAATGTAATAGAGGTAACCGCAAAGGTAATTTTTACGGTGTTCGCGTTCGTCGCCGTGGCTGCGGTAATTTCACTTACCGTGTATATGTTTATCAAGGGACTTCCGGCACTCGGAGAGGTCGGAGCTGCCAGGATTTTGTTCGGTACGGTATGGGAGCCTACAGCGGCGACACCACATTTCGGAATATTCTATGTTATTCTCACATCAATCGTTGGTACGGCGATGGCGATAATAATCGGTGTTCCGATAGGACTTCTCACGGCTGTATTTTTGGCGGAGGTTGCACCTGCGAAGTTATCCAAGGTGGTTAAGCCTGCTGTTGAGCTTTTGGCAGGTATTCCTTCCATTGTATATGGACTTATCGGAATCATGGTGCTCAACCCGCTCATGTATAAACTTGAGAAAATAATTTTTGCCGGAAGTAAGACACATCAGTTCACGGGCGGCTCCAATCTTATATCCGCCGTGCTGGTGTTGGCAATAATGATACTTCCGACTGTTATAAATATAAGCGAATCGTCGATAAGAGCGGTTCCGAAGCACTACAAGGCGGCATCGCTCGCGATGGGGGCGACACATATCCAGACCATCTTCAAGGTCATCCTTCCGGCAGCCAAGTCGGGAATAATGACGGCGGTCGTGCTCGGAATAGGTCGTGCGATAGGTGAGGCGATGGCGATAACGCTCGTCGCCGGAAGTGCGGTCAACTTCCCGCTTCCGTTCAACTCAGTGCGTTTTCTCACAACTGCGATTGTGAGCGAGATGGCGTACTCGACGGACACGCACAGAAGAGTGCTCTTCACAATCGGACTTGTGCTCTTTGTCTTTATCATGATTATCAATTTTGTGCTCAACAGACTGTTAAAGAAGGGGGAGAAGGAGAATGGATGATTCAATTCTTGTAAAAAGAAAAAGACCCTTAGACAACCTCGCGTATGTGCTCATATATTTCTCTGCGTTCATATCGGTTGCCATTTTAATCGGAATAATCGTGTATGTGACGGTAAAGGGCATAAGCAATGTCAACTGGACATTTTTGAGCACTGAGAGAAGTGCGTTAAAGGGAACCAACGGAATTGCGGGAAATATTTTAAACACGCTCTACATAGTTATTGTCACGATTGTGATAGCGACACCGATAGGCGTGGGCTCGGCGATATACCTAAACGAGTACGCCAAGCCGGGAAAGCTTGTAAAAATTATAGAGTTTACGACAGAAACCTTGGCGGGAATACCTTCCATCATATTCGGTATGTTCGGACTTGTGCTTTTTAATCAGGCATTCCACCTTGGATACTCGCTTCTTACGGGTGCGCTCACACTCACACTCATGGTGCTTCCGCTTATAACGAGAAACACGCAGGAGGCGCTAAAGACAGTTCCTAAGAGCTACCGCGACGGTGCACTCGGAATGGGTGCGGGAAAGTGGCACATGATAAGGACGATAATTCTTCCGTCAGCGATGCCGGGAATCATCACGGGAATCATTCTCGCAATAGGACGAATCGTCGGAGAGTCGGCGGCACTTTTGTTCACGGCGGGCTCGGGCTACAAGCTTCCTAAGACACTGCTTGCCTTCTTCATGAAAATCAGGGAGGCGGGAGGAACTCTGACAATCGAGATGTATTTTAGAATGTCTGACGGAAAGTACGGTCAGGCGTTCGGAATCGGTCTGGTACTTCTTGTTATAGTACTTGCAATCAACTTTATCACAAAATGGCTTGCGGCTCGCTTTGACGTGAACAGGAAAGGATAGGGACATATTATGGAAGAAAAGAAGAATTTATCGGAGAACATTCTTGATATAAAGAAGCTTAATCTGTGGTACGGTGAGAACCACGCCCTGAAGGATGTCGACATGGAGATTAAGCGCAACGCGATTACGGCGTTTATCGGACCGTCAGGCTGCGGAAAATCGACATTTTTAAAGACACTCAACAGAATGAACGACCTCGTGCCGGGCGTGCGCATCGAGGGACAGGTGCTTCTTGACGGCATCGATATATATGATCCAAAGGTTGACACATCGATGCTCAGAAAGAAAATCGGCATGGTTTTCCAGCAGCCGAACCCGTTCCCGATGAGCATATATGATAATGTGGCTTACGGCCCGAGAATTCACGGAATCAAGAACAAGGCAAAGCTTGACCGGATTGTTGAGGAGAGCCTTAGGGGTGCGGCAATTTTTGACGAGGTGAAGGACAGACTTAAAAAATCCGCGCTCGGTCTTTCCGGAGGTCAGCAGCAGCGTCTGTGCATCGCGAGAGCACTTGCGGTGTCGCCTGAGGTTCTTCTCATGGATGAGCCTACAAGCGCACTCGACCCTATATCTACGTTAAAGGTAGAGGAGCTTATGGAAGAACTCAAGAAAAAATATACCGTTGTTGTGGTTACACATAACATGCAGCAGGCGGCGAGAGTGTCGGACGACACGGCGTTCTTCCTTGTCGGCGAGGTGATTGAGAAGGACAGCACGGACAATATCTTCTCACAGCCGAAGGATAAGAGGACGGAGGATTACATTACGGGAAGATTCGGGTGATGATGACACGGACGTTTTAAATTTTTTCTATATTACCGCCGGGCACGTTCTCACTGCATTCTGCCTCGCAGCGGCACATAAACGGCTGAAATACAGCCGGTAAATGCCGGCGGGCAAAAAGCACCCGGCTTGCAATATAGAAAAATTTAAAACTGTTTCGTGAAATGCTCAAATTATCAAATAGATGATTGTCGTACTTAATTCTTAAATTATATTATGTTTAAAATAATAGAATGTTAAATATCCAATATTATATATGGGAGGATAGTAGTGTGAAAATAAGCTTGATAGCTTATTTTTCACACATGCTATTTGTGCCGCAGGCGTCACAAAGTAGCTTTTATCGTGGTCAAAATTTGAGATTTTGCCCACGATTCCTCCGGCAAAAAATCATTGCCTGCGGAATGGAGATTAAGATGAGAAGCAGATTTGACAAGGAGCTTGCACAGCTTAACAGCGAGCTTATCAACATGGGTACTCTTATTGAGCAGGCTATTCAGAATGCGGTTGAGGCTCTTGTGAATCAGAATATAGAGCAGGCTCATAAGGCGGTTGAGTTCGATATTGATGTAGACCAGAAGGAGAAGGACATTGAGAATATATGCTACAAGCTTCTTCTTCACCAGCAGCCGGTTGCGGGGGACTTAAGGCTTATAACGGCGGCACTTAAGATGATAAGCGATATGGAGAGAATCGGAGATCAGGCGGCGGATATATCAGAGCTTACGATAGCAATGTCACAGAAGCAGTATATAAAGAATCTTGAGCACATCCGCTCTATGGCAAGGGAAACAATGATTATGGTCATCGACAGCCTTCAGGCATTTGTCGACAGGGATTTGGAGAAGGCGCATGCTGTAATTGACCATGACGATGTTGTGGATGACCTGTTCATGACGGTAAAAAATGAGATTATACAGATAATTCATAACAGACCTGACGATGGAGACCAGGCGACAGACCTTCTCATGGTTGCAAAGTATTTTGAGAGAATAGGAGACCATGCAACCAACATTGCCGAGTGGGTTATCTTCTCCATCACCGGTGAAAGACAGTAGTACTAAAATGTCCCGAAAATGTATGCCGGACGCGAAATGTAAAATCAATGTAAAATCACCGTAAACCGGCAGTAAATCTTTGAGCAAACTCCGATTATATGTAAATTTTATATAGACTAAGTGTAAAATAAAGTGCTATGCTGTATAAAGATAAGATTTAACATAATATTATTGTCGGAGGGAAATATGGACATATTCAATGTGCTGAACATGCTTGGAGGGCTTGCACTTTTTCTGTACGGAATGAATGCGATGGGTGACGGGCTCGCCAAGGTATCGGGTGGCAGGCTTGAGAGCGTGCTTGAGAAGCTCACCAAGAAAAGGATAATGGCTGTGCTCTTAGGTGCTGCGGTCACAGCGGTGATACAGTCGTCATCCGCGACAACGGTTATGGTTGTCGGCTTCGTAAACTCAGGTATCATGAAGCTCAATCAGGCAATCGGAATAATCATGGGTGCGAATATAGGAACGACAATTACCTCGTGGATACTTGCGCTCACGGGTATTCAGAGCGACAACATTTTCGTATCGCTCCTAAAACCCAGCTCATTTTCGCCTATACTTGCGGTTATAGGTGCGGCATTTATTCTTTTTTCCAAAAAGGATAGAAAAAAGGATATCGGTACGATAATGGTGGGCTTTGCAATCCTCATGTTCGGAATGGAGACCATGAGTGCGGCGGTTAAGCCTCTTGCCAATGTGCCTCAGTTTACCAATATGTTTACAATGTTCACCAATCCGGTTCTCGGTATGATAGTCGGTGCAGTGCTCACGGCGGTAATTCAGAGCTCTTCGGCGTCGGTCGGAATACTTCAGGCACTCTGTGCGACGGGCGGTGTCACGATGGCATCGGCAATTCCTATTATTATGGGACAGAACATCGGAACCTGTGTGACCTCGCTCATATCCGCGGCGGGTGCGAACAAGAATGCCAAGAGAGCAGCACTTGTTCACTTTTATTTTAACCTCATAGGAACGATAATCTTCATGGTTGTGTTTTACACGCTGAATGCCTTTTTACATTTTGAAATACTTAATATGACAGCCAATGCATGGCTTATCGCACTTGTGCATTCATGCTTTAACATAGCGGCAACAATTCTTTTCATGCCGTTTGGAGATCTGCTTGCAAAGCTCGCATGTCTTACCATCAGGGATAAGAAGGAGACAGATGAAATAACGGCAGAGTCGGATTCACTTGAGAAGGAGTTTCAGGTGCTTGATCCTCGTTTCCTTGAGTCGCCTGCATTTGCTGTACAGCAGTGTAAGAATGTTGCCGTAAAGATGGCGAATTCAGCAAGGGACGGTCTTTTTCTGTCGATGGAGCTGCTTGAAAGCTATGATGAGGAGAAGGCGGGGCTTGTGCTTCACTACGAGGACATAGTGGACAGATACGAGGATGAGTTAGGAACCTATCTTGTGAAGCTCAACGGAAAGAGCCTCACGAAGAAGGACAGTCAGATTGTGTCAATGCTTCTTCATGTAATCGGTGACTTTGAGAGAATTTCAGACCATGCCGTCAACATCAAGGAGGCAGCAGAGGAGATGAGAGATAAGAAGCTTAAGTTCTCCGATAAGGCGGCAGCAGAGCTCAAAGTATACACGACAGCGATTCACGAGATTGTGAATATGTCGATGGATGCCTTTGCAACCGAGAACGTGGAGGCTGCGGAAAATGTCGAGCCTCTTGAGGAGGTAATGGACTACCTGAAGGCTGAGTTAAAGGACAGACATGTAAGGCGGCTCAGAAAGGGCAAGTGTACAATCGAGCTCGGCTTCGTGCTCACAGACCTCATAACCAACTACGAGAGAGTTGCAGACCACTGCTCGAACATTGCGGTATGTCTCATACAGGTTGTGGGAAACGACGGCTTCGATACGCACGAATATCTTGACAATATAAAGAGCAAGGACAACGAAGAGTTCAAGATTAAGGTGCACTGGTACAAGGAGAAATATGAACTGCCTTAACATTAACAAATTCTTAGCAGATGATTGCAAAACACAATTTAATTACATATGTTGTTGTTAATTTTAATATATTACCGCCGGGCACGCTTTCGCTACGTTGTATCACGTAGCGGTGCATAAGTGGATGAAAAACAGCCACTAAACACCGACGGCTACAAAGTACCCGGCTTGCAATATAGTAAAATTAACAACAGTTAAAAATAAAATTGTTTTGCAATCATCGGCATATTCTTAAGAAGAGGAGGTCAAGAACATGGCATTGATATATGTCGTTGAGGACGATGACAATATAAGGGAGATTGAGAGCATTGCACTTGGCAACAGCGGTCATGACGTGAAGGGCTTTGCGTGCGGCAAGGACTTTAAGCGGGAGGTTGCAAACCGCAAGCCGGATCTGATTCTGCTCGATATAATGCTCCCCGACGAGGATGGAATTGAGATATTAAAGAAACTTCGTGCCTCGGGGGAGACTAAGAGAATACCTGTCATACTTGTGACTGCAAAGTCCACGGAGCTTGACAAGGTGAAGGGACTTGACATAGGAGCTGACGATTACATAACGAAGCCATTCGGTGTTATGGAGCTGATTTCAAGGGTCAGGGCTCTTATAAGGCGAAGCATGGACGTGAGCGCACAAAAGAGCATCCGTGTAGGAAATATCTTTCTCGACAGCGACAGGCATATCGTGTACGTCGATGACGAGCCGAAGGAACTCACCTTTAAGGAGTATGAACTGCTGCGCTGCCTCATGAGCAACAGCGGTGTAGCGATGCACCGTGACAGGATTATGGAACTGGTGTGGGGTGTGGATTTTGAGGGTGAATCGAGAACCCTCGATATGCATATCAAGACACTTAGGCAGAAGCTTGGAAATGCGGGTGCGATGATTAAGACTGTCCGCAATGTGGGGTATGTGTTAGAGCCATGAAAAAGAAAATTCTCAGCCAGTTTTTGAAGGTGACACTGATTGCCATTGTCATTACTTTATTTATGTCGGTCATAGTTTTTTATGAGCTTTTCAAAAAACAGGTGTTTCATGACCTTAAGTCCGAGGCGGAATTTGCCAGATATATAATTGATGACCTTTCGGATGAAAAACAATTCGACGTACGTGTCACATGGATAGGAACCGATGGAAATGTGCTATACGACAGCGAGGCGGAAACACTTGAGAATCATTCGGACAGACCGGAGTACATTGATGCGGTAAAGACCGGTGAGGGAAAGAGCGTCCGCAAGTCGGACACACTCTCCAAGAGAATATTCTATTATGCCATGAGACTTGATGACGGAACGGTCATAAGAATAGCCAAGGAATCAGGAAGCATATGGACGATATTCATGTCGGCACTGCCGATTATCATAGGGCTTACGTTGCTTCTGTATGTGATGTGCTATTTCCTCTCAAAGCATCTGACAGCGAAGCTTGTAAAGCCTGTCGAGGAGCTTGTGAACAATGCAGCCAACCCATCTCTTGTGCCTGAGTACAAGGAGCTGGTTCCGTTCGTCGGGGCACTCAAAGAGCAGCGCGAGGATATACTAAGAAGTGCGACGATGCGTCAGGAGTTCACGGCTAATGTTTCACATGAGCTGAAGACGCCGCTCACGGCTATTTCGGGCTATGCGGAGCTCATTGAGAACGGCATGGTCTCAGGCGATGACAGTGTGCGCTTCGCGGGAGAGATACGGAAGAACTCGACAAGACTCCTCTCGCTCATTAACGATATCATCAACCTGTCTGAGCTCGACGACGGTGTGAAGTTAAATCTCGAGAAGATGGACTTATACGAGGCGGCGAAGAACTGCATTAAGAATCTCAAGGTTGCCGCCGACAAAAACGACATCAAGCTCATGCTTCTCGGAACAACAGCATACATTAACGCCGACAAGTCCATGATGGACGAGGTGCTCTACAACCTCTGTGACAACGCAATCCGCTACAACAACAAGGGCGGCAACGTGATTGTCGATGTCAGCAACACGCTCGACGGCAAGGTGAAGCTCATCGTCAAGGACAACGGCATCGGAATCGGAAAAGAGCATCAGGAGCGCATATTCGAGCGCTTCTACCGCGTTGACAAGAGCCGTTCGCGCGAGAGCGGCGGAACAGGACTCGGACTTGCCATCGTAAAACACATCCTGACAAGCCACGGTGCGGAGCTTTCGCTTGCAAGCGAACCGGGCAAGGGAACGAGCATTACGGTGACATTCGATGCGGCGAAGTGAGGAAATATTATTAAAACGAATAAGAATACATGAAAAGAGCCTGTACTACCGACGAGGTGGTACAGGCTCTTTTTATCTCATTCCATGTCTATATTTGATTATGGCATCAAGGATTTTATATATATTCTGATGTTCCTTTTTTGGCTGTTCAATGATAAGGTCATAGCACTTCTGCGCGGTTACGTCCTGTGGGTCGAAGGCGTTGATTCTGAAAAATAAGTCCTCCATGGGATATTCAAGTGCGTTGCATATTTTTTCAAGACTCTCGATTGTAAGATTCTTCTCTCCACGTTCAACCTGTCCTATATATGTCGGGTGCAGCCCGGCCTTCTCGGATGTCAATTCCTGACTATAGCCTAATTCGGTTCGTCTAATCCTTAGTCGTTTTCCTACGGTTTCAGATATTGTGCTCATATTAAAATACCTCCACGCACATACTACAAATATTTCACAAATCGTTAAATAGACTATTGATATTCGTTAATTTACAATCTATACTATAAATATCAATTTAACCAAAACTATATTTATAGTAGTTAAAACTGCAGACATTATTATTTACAAGGGAGAACACAAATATGAGTGCGGAAGAGGTAAAGAAAAAGTGCTATCCGTCCAAGGATAAGCCGTGGCTTAAGTATTACAAAAAAGAGGCGGTAAACGCAGCGTTGCCTGAGCGTACTATATGGCAGTATGTGCATGACAATAACAAAGACAACATGAAGGGCACGGCACTTAATTATTATGGTAGGAAGGTCACATACGAAGAATTTTTTGAAAATGTAGACAAAGCCGCAAAAGCCTTTACCGCACTGGGCGTGAAAAGACAGGAGATTGTGACGATTGTCTCAATGCATACACCAGAGACAGTCTACATGATATACGGACTCAACAGAATAGGCGCGGTTGCCAACATGATATATCCGACATCCGATGCCGGAGCTGTTGAGAAGGAGCTGAGGGCAACGAAATCCGGCGTATTGGTATATTTGTCACTTTTTGAGGAGGCGGTAAGCGACAGGGCTGCATTGAATGACTTACATATAATAAGGCTTGACGTATCGGACAGCATGCCGCCTGTGATGAAAAAGCTGTGCAGATTAAAAAGCAAATACAGGATACCAAAGGGAGAATATAGTTTTAGTAAATTTTTAAGGCTGGGAAAGAATGTTGAACTTCCGGAGGTCGAGTATAAGGCAGATGACACTGCGGTGATTGTGCATACAGGCGGAACAACAGGTGTGCCGAAGGGAGTGATGTTAAGCGACCTTAATCTGAATGTGGTTGCTTTGCAGTATAGCAAGCTGGGTTTTGATTTTAAAAAGAAAGATGTGTTTATGGATATTATTCCTCCTTTTATTGGGTTTGGGATAAGTATTGGATTGCATTTGACGTTATGTACCGGCATGGAAGTGAATTTATGTATGGAAAATGAGGCTAAAAAAATAATAGAAAGGTTGCGCAAGATAAAACCACAACATTTTGTAGCTGGACCTCCAATTATATCTAAGCTAATAGAAAATGAAATTAATGATATGAGTTATTTCTCAACATTTGCTGGTGGTGGGGAGTCATTTTCTGTTGAGCAGGAAGAACGTCTTAACCGCTATCTTCACAAACATGGATTCCCAGGTGATTACGCACAGGGATATGGGATGACGGAGCTTGCCGCGACAGTGTGTACGGATATTCCAAGTGCAAGCAGGGTTGGAACAGTTGGCATACCGCTTTCTCTTGTAAATATCAAAGTTGTGGCTGAGGACAATGAAGAACTCAGTTGTGGAGAAGAAGGTGAGATATGCATAAGCTCTCCAAGCATGATGTTGGGTTATTACAACAACCAGGAGGAGACGGACAGGATAATAAGAATCGACGATAACGGCGAACGGTGGATTTACACAGGGGATATAGGCAGTGTCGATGAGGACGGCTTTCTCCACCTAAAGGGACGAATTAAGAGAATATATATAACCAGAGACACGAAACAGAATGTGTGCAAGCTGTTTCCATCGGAGATTGAAAACAAGTTAAAAGAGATAACGGATGTTGTTGAGTGTGGAGTTGCAGTTAAGAGCGATGTTGAAAGAGAGAATGTTGCCGTTGCATTCGTTACTGTCAAAGCAGGCGTTGACAAAACGCATATAGAGAATGTGCTGATGGAACACGCAAGGCATAACCTGATTGATTACATGGTTCCGGAAAAGATAATAATTCTTGATGAGCTTCCGCATACGAAGGGGAACAAGGTTGACTATCGGGAGTTGGAGAGAAGGGCGGGGGACAAATAGAATGAGGAGGGGTGAAGATGGGGATATTAGCTGATAAACAAAAGAAAATGAGAGAAGCGGGTCTTTCAAAGGAAGAACAGAAAACAAGATATGAAGATTTCCTACAATCTTATAGTAAATTAAGGGATAGGGAAGATAAGAGGTGGTATAGTCGTTTATCACTCCGTCAAAGAAGAAAATGGCATCCGTTGCTTTTGAATATTTACCGCATAAAAAACAGGATTAATGGTTTTTCTTATAAAATAGTTTCAGATAAACATAGTAAAACAGATAGACCTGTTATCTTTGCGGTCACTCATATTGGCAAGTTTGACATTGAAGTTGTGAGTGAAGCAATAAAAGAACATTATTATCTTTTGTCAGGTGATTTCGAGCATTTGTATGGACATGTTGACGCTGCATTTCTAGGTATTAATGGGGTTATATATTTTAATGAGATTCTGAAAGAGGAACGTCAATCGGCTAAGGATAGAATGATTCAGATATTACAGGATGGTGGGAATCTTATGTATTTTCCGGAAGGAACATGGAATATGTCACCTAATCTGCCTGTACTGCCGCTTTATTGGGGTATTGTAGATATTGCAAAAAAAGGTGGGGCAATTATTCAGCCTATAGCTGTTGAACAATATGGCAGGCATTTCAAAATAAATATGGGTGAAAATTTTGATGTGAATTTGTATGGTGAAGATTCAGGTGAAAAGCTCCGCGCAATAAACAAATTGAGAGATATGCTTGCAACATTAAAATATGAGATATGGGATACAGAGCATATAAAGCGGGCAGAGTTGCGGGGGGATGAATGGAGCTGTTATGTGGAAAAGAGATTTTCAGAATGGAGCGGCTTTGACATCAATTATATTAATGACATGACATATAAGCCTAAAGATGTGACAGTACCTAATGATGCTTTTGCTTTTTATAAACAGCTTATACCTTGTAGAGAAAATGGATTTTTGTTGAAAACATTTATGGAGGAGGAAGCAGCTATGAACAGAAAAGAGGAAAGGGCAATTAAAAGAAAGGAAAAGAAGGAGAAAAAGGCGGAAAATAAACTACAAAAAACAAAAGAAAAAGGGAATAAAATATTTAGCGGTCATATGTTAGAACTTGTGATAATTTTTGTAGTTACATGTATTGCGGTAGTAATAATATCTTTTTTCACAGTTCAGGCTATCCGTAATATACCACAGGTAACTTCACAGGATTCTTCAGAAAAATATGAAGCCACATTAATGGCTTCAGGGCTTGCAATCATAGGAATTGCTATATCTGTATGGGCTGGACTTAACATTGCTAATGCTATTGAAAAAAAGGAAGTAGAAGATATAAAAAGTTCCGTAAAAGGAATAAATGAGCAATTTGAAAAGAAAAAAGAGGACATAGAGAAGGCGAAAAAAGATGTAGAAGAGATTACTCAGAATGTCGTGACAATGAGGAATGAAAGGCGTGATGTAAATTGGAATACATTTTTACTGGAATTGCTGGAAACGAGTCAAGATACTGTTTCAAGATATTTTTATGAACAATTTAGTGAAACACCGATAGAATGGGAAAATATTATTGAAATGGTATTGCTAGAGCAGGATTTTACCCAGATTTATAATAACTATGGTGAAACATCAAAAGTGAAGAATGTGTTACTTGATAAGGCAGAAAATTGCATAAATAGGGCTTCAAGATTATTAAGTGCAGTGGATACCATTAAAAATCCTATGTTGGAGAAACTGATAAGAATATATTTACATTATAGAATAACAGAATTTCATTTCATGAATGGTTATATGGTTGATAAGGAAAAAAGTTACGATGAATTTAAGCTGGCTGCAAAAGGCTTTAAGGAATCTCAAAAGTTACTCAAAATTGATTTGCCTAGTAAAAAAGATAATTTAGACTTTTATGTGCAAAGGGATAATTTAGAGATGGCAATATATTTTGCAAATTCTATTGGTGAGGCATGCAGCAAGGTAACACATAGGGATGATATTCCGAATAGGAATGCACCGGACGCGGAGATTAAAAGGTTCAGAGATGAAGTTAATCCGTATTCAGAAGAAGCGATATTCTATTTGAACATAGCGGTTAAATTAAATGAAAAGCTTCCGCAGAGAGAAGTATATTACAGAAATTTAGGCTGTGCATACGAACGTAAAGATAGAAATAATGATGCTTTTGGAGAAAATGCGGAAAACATTATTTCCAATTATAGAAAAGCTCTAAAGGCAGTTATATCCTATGAAGAAAATAAGGTAAGAGTTGAAAATATCTATAAAACTTTGCTTTCATATTATCATGTGTGGCTGAATAATTCTTTCAAGTTTGAAGATAAGGAATTTAAAGTATTTTCTGATTTAAAGAGCTTTGAGTCCTTTATGAATAATCTGAAAAATAAAACATTGGAGAAACATACCATCGATTATCTGTACGATTTTAACCATATCTCAGAGCTGTCAGTCCTTGACAACCCACGATTCTCCCTTAACAGGTCGATGTATGGCTTTTCACTGAGCTGGATAATTGTGCTGTTGTTGATTCATAATAAAGAGATTGAGAGCAAGTTCAGGACAAATATAGAAGAATATTTAGAAGAAATTCACAAGTGCGTGCTTACGCTGGAGCTTATGCAGATGAGCGATGATTACTACAAGGATTTAAAGAATAGATATGAGATTTTATCAGCCTACTGCAAAGAGCATTAAATTATATAATTACATATTTATTCGGAAAGGGGTTAATTATGGAATATCCATCGGACACAATTTCAGCGATAACACATTTCTTGTTCATCGGTGAAAAGAAGGAGAATCTAAAACGTAGTGATTTAGTGATTGTACTTGGAAATGAAATGATTGAGGGGACAATTGCCGAGGTCAATGATATGTACAGAAACGGGATAATTGCCGGTGACGCGGCAATTATCCTCACCGGGGCAACAGGAACCTTGAACGCGGGCGAGCGGTGTGAGTGTGACAGAATGTACGAATGTGCGGTAGAAAAATATAATATGCCGTCAGAGCTGTTCCACAAGGACAACAGAGCAACGAATACTTACTTGAATTTTCTTTATTCCAAGGAAATTATAGATGAACTTGGCGGAATGGACAAGTTCTTATCAATATTGTGCATTGGAAAGGCTTTCCTTATGAGGAGAGCGTCCATGTATGCGGCAAAGCTTGAATATCCGCGGGAGAAAATGCAGTATTACGGCACAGTTGACACGCAGGGCAAGAATATAGGTGCGGATAGCTGGTGGAAGTCGGAGGACGCGATTAACAGGGTTATGGCGGAGATAGAGCGCATCGGGAAATATTATGCAGGTGGGGATTTGAGTATTTTTTGACCTGATTACGGAACGTATACGGATTGAATATATACCGGAGCATAAAGAAGGCAAAGGTGATAGTATGCTTGATTTAATAATACTCATTGTTATCATAGCTGTCATTTTCAAGATAAGACAGAATCTTAAAAGAAAAAGGGAGCGTGAGGAAAGTTGTTATTATGTGGAGAACTACAAGCCGCCGGAGAAACCGCGTGTCGATGAAAATCAGATGATTGAAAATTATATGCCTGTGGCACAGAAAATTGTGTCGCAGTTTGGGGATGAAGGTTGTCCTGATATAATTACTTTCAGCCTTAAAGGTGTTCAATTTGATTATCAGGGTAAGGGAAGTAAGCTGCTGGCATACATAGAGGGAACAACAGATGGGTATGGTTATAATAGTGGGTTTGCTTGGTATCACGGACCAGGGATAATAGATATTTATGGAAGTTCGTGGTACTGGATATATTGTGGCATTAATAAATTGACCGGAAACATATATAATGCGTTGGGATATTCGGAAGAGAGACCAACAGATAAACAAGACGAGGTATATTACTTCCTTGGCAGTATGCAGATGTTTAAAGTAATTAATAGGAGACCTTAAATGAAAATAATATTTGACATCGATGGAACACTTACTGATTTTAATGGGTTTGTTGATAAATATGCGGTTCCGTTTTTTAACAAACTGGGGATAAAACAAGTAAATCCTGATGCGGTTGAAATTGAACAGAAAATGGACTTTTCACGCGTGGAAATAAGTGAAAGAAAAAAGATAGTTAATAGATTTTGGGTAAGTTATAGATTTGTATTGTTTTCTCTGTTTGGAAAATTCAGACCGGGAGTAAGAAAATCATTAAACAAGCTAAAAAATAGAGGCTATGATGTTTACTTCTACACATCAAGAGATAAAACTACTGAAAAAAACATTATAGGGGTTATAGCGAGATTATTTACTAAGCTGCAATTCATAAATAATGGAGTTATATGGGCAAATAAGAAAATAAGATTCTTTAAAAATGATGATGAAAAAATAAAAGCTGTTTTTGAAGCTGAGCCGGATGTTGTTTTTGATGATAAAGCAGATATTGTGATGAAAATAAGCAGAAAAATCCCTGCCATTTGTGTGAGAGGCAGACACAATACTTGTATAGAAAAATGTCATAAAATTAACATTTTAAATAGCTTTACGACTGAGGATGTGACAGAAAAACTTGAAGAATTATTTGGTAAAAGGATGGAGATTTACAATAGGGCGTTGTATTCAGAAAAATTTTTTAGAAGATTAAGTCCTGTTAATAAGCTTATAAACATATATTTTCATCCATATGTATTACATAAGAATAATATCATACAAAATAATGGGGTAATTTATGTATCAAATCATAGAAGCACATTAGATCCGCTGGTTGTGGAGAGCATAATTGCACGCAATATTCATTGGGCGGCACTGGCAAGATTTTTCAAAGCGGAAGACAGCATATTTAACAACAATAAAAACAGAATTTTGTGTCAGCTTACCGCATGGCTTTTCAAACGGCTTGAACTGATTCCTATAGAGAGAAAAAGAGACAATCCTAATGCCAATAATATAAATGCCATGCGTGATATGACCGCTTTCTTAAAGGCGAAAGAAGCTGTTGGAATTTTCCCTGAAGGAACAACAAGAAGAAATGCAGGCGATGAATTTGGCACATTTGACAGTTCGTTTTTTGCGATAGCCAAAGCTGGAGATGGTATTATTCAGCCTATTAATATTTTGTGGGGAGAAAATAAAAGTAAGGTGGTAATAAACTTCGGTAGAGCTTTTTCTGTTGATAATGATTCAATCGAACATAAAATGTATAAGTTTATGAGATTACAGAAAAGAATGCTCGAGGAAAACAGGAGATTTTTCAACAAAAAAGGGATATCGATTGATGAGTGAAATGACCGACTGGAGATAAATTGATGTAGCAAAGGAAGTAGAAAAATTGAAACTAAAAAAACATAAAAACAAAATGCTTGTCAAATTTATGAAGGCAGGAAAGCGATATGAGACACTAAGACATTGATAGAAATAGGAAACAACATGAGACATCATAAGCTAAGAGATAAATTAAGAGACTGCATATTTCCTTTTGTGTTACCGCTTTCAGGTATAAAGATTAAGTACAGACTTAATGTCATCAATAAATGTAACACTATACCGGGTAAGCCGGTTATATATGCCTGCAATCATTCGCAGTTTTCGGATATTCCCATGGCAGTTAAGGCGATAGGTAAGAGGTGTTATATCCTGTTGGGAAAACAGAAGTTATATATAGCGGATTATATTTTCTTTAATTTGCTTGGTGCGGTATGGGTGGATAGAAAAGATAAGGATGATAGAACAGCGTCAAAACATAGAATTTTAAATATTCTTGACAGGGGACAGTCTGTTTTGTGGTTTCCCGAGGGAACATGGAATTTATCGGATAATCTTTTGATGCTGCCGATGCGATGGGGAATCATTGAAACTGCATCTATGGCAGATGCGCAGATTATCCCCATGGCACTTATGTATGACAGAGAAAAAAAGAAATGTTATGCGAAATTTTCACAGCCGATATATGGTGAACAGCTAATAGATTGCTGGAATGGAATACAATCATTGAGGGATGCTGTTGCGACGCTCAGATATGAGCTTATGGAGAAATGTACAGAAGTACAGCCAAGATGCGTGCAATCATCGGAAGCATGGCAGAGGGAAAAGAAGGACATTATCGCAGAATATCCACCTCTCGATTGGGAGTATGAAAAATCGGTAATTTATAAAGGATAAGTTGACAAAGGAGAGCAAAAATATGATTACACAAACAGGTTATCCATCAAAAGATAAGCCGTGGATGAAGTATTACACCGAGGAAATAATCAACGCACCGCTGCCGGAGTGCACCATATATGAGCTTCTCTGGGAGAATAACAAAAATAATTTGGACGATACGGCACTTATCTATTTTGATAACAAAATAACATACCGTCGATTGTTTGCAGAGATAGAGCAGGCTGCGCGGGCGTTGCTGGAGTTCGGTGTAACCGCAGGTAAGGTGGTGACAGTTATAACAACTTCATGTGTAAATTCCATTGTGCTGTTCTATGCAATTAACAGAATCGGCGCAATATCCAATTACATAAATGTGCTTGCGTCGGCGGAAGAATTTGAGAAGTATTTCAGTGAGGCGGAATCGGAATATATTTTTTCGCTGGATTTGTTTGCTTATAAAGCACTTGAGGCAATAAAAAATATCGGACGTGGAAAATTGTGCGTGTTTTCATTGAAAAATTATATGCCATTTGTGGCGTCTAACATTTATTCTTTAAAATATGGAAAAAAGAAATTTGAGCATGGTGGTAATATCACTTTTTGGAAAGATTTTATGAGTAAAGGTGAGTGTGATGTAAAGCTTCCCGCTTTCCATGACTGTCGTACAGTCAGTATCTATGCACACACCACGGGAACGACAGGGTTCCCAAAGACTGTGCTGCACACGGATTTTGCGTACAATGCCGTTGTGAGCCAATATGAGACATCGTTTCCGCATGAAAGAGGAGAGATATTTCTGAATATAATTGTTCCGTTTGTGACATACGGAATGCTTACCTGTATGCACATGCCGTTGTGCTTGGGGCTTACTTTGGTGGTCATTCCCAAATACGATGCGGCAGATTTGGCAGGATATATTCATAAATACCATCCAAATCATTTAGCAGGAATACCATCATATTTTGTTCCGATGTTGACTGATAAAAAAATGAAAGAAATTGATTTATCCTGCATACACACATTAGCTGCCGGTGGTGAAGGTTTTACTGAAAAGATAGAAAGGTCATGCAATGATTTTCTTGCCGAACATGGCTCTGCAACTAAGGTGATGATGGGATATGGACTTACGGAAGCCTGCTCAAGCGTAATCAGCGGACTTAACGAGCACAATAAGGTGGGGAGTGTTGGGGTTCCGCTGGTGAAGAACAATGTCCGTGTATGGGACAATGAATTGAATCGTGAATGTACTTATGATGAGGAGGGTGAGGTACAGTTATACAGTCCTTCATTGATGGTTGGTTACAAAGACCATCAGAATGAACAGAGGAATATGCTTGTCCACGATGCTGACGGAACAGTGTGGATAAAAACAGGTGATATTGGAAAAATTGACAAAGACGGATTTTTGTACATAGTGGGGCGGATGAAGAGATTTTTGCTAGTAGGTCCTAATGGCTTGGCATATAAAATTCTTCCGAAGCCTATTGAGGAGGTGATAGCGGAGGATAAAGCGGTTGCGGAGGTCTGCGTTGTAAGCGCACACAATGACAATGGAACCGGCGCTGAGCCTAAGGCATTTGTTGTGTTGAATGAAGGTGAAGCTACAGTCGAAGCAGAAGAAAGGCTGAGACAATTATGCACTGAAAAGCTCCCGGACTATATGCGTCCGTTTGCGTATGAGTTTCTCGAAGCTATGCCTAAGAATGCGGTTGGAAAAATCGACATAAGGAAATTGGAGAATTGGGATAATAGAACTTAAAATATATTAATAAAAATGATACATTATGATATTATAGCCATAACAGATAGCAAATATGAGTGATATTTTACCGGAACGGTAGAAGGATAGGGGCGGCATATATGTTTTTAAAATAGGCTTACGGTAATAGTCGGAAATAATGGCTCGGGAAAATCAACGGTGCTTGAGGCAGCTACGATTGCGGCGGGGACGCTGACTTCCGCAATTGACGGACTGACCAATTACGGAATTAAGAAAAGCGATGCACATTACAGATATTTTGATTTGGGAAGTAATGTTGATGTGCAGCCGCAGTTTCCTGTTGAGATAACCGCAGTTGGAGATGTTGATGGAAGAGAGATTTCTTGGACAAGAAGTTTGAACTCTGCAAAGGGAAGAGGCGGCTTGGCATCAGCGAAGGAATTGACTGCAATAGCTCAGTCGTATCAGGAAAGAATGAGAAATGGGGACAGAGAGTTAAGACTTCCGATTATTTCTTACTATGGAACAGGTCGTCTTTGGGTTCAGCATCGTGAAAAAAAGAATGACACGTTCGAGAAGAATAACAGAAGCAACGGGTATATAGACAGTCTTGATGGTGCGGCAAATGACAAGCTGATGATGAAGTGGTTCCAGAAAATGACAATACAGGAGCTTCAGAGAAAGCAGGAAATTCCTGAATTTACGGCTGTAAGAACGGCGATGGAGCAGGTATTTGCATCAATAACAGGCTTTTCCGATGTGAGTGTGCAGTTTAATTTGGATACGGGCGATATTGATGTTATTTATTATGATCGGAATAATGAGCATGTAAGGATTCCTCTTTCATTGCTCAGTGACGGATATAAATGTACGATAAGCTTAATAGCAGACATTGCTTATAGGATGGCGATTCTTAATCCTCAGTTGCTTGACAAGGTTTTAATCGAGACAGAGGGTATTGTTTTAATAGATGAGGTGGATTTACATCTGCATCCGACATGGCAGAAGCGCATTTTAAAGGATTTGATGGATATTTTTCCGAAGATCCAGTTTATTGTGAGCACACATGCACCGGAGGTAATCAATTCGGTAAAGAGCGATTCGGTTGTTATTTTGAAGGATAATACGGTTTTGCCGTCGGTTGATGAGACTTAAAGTTAGAAATATTACAAATCAAATATTTTTAGTGAAAAAATATTGCATAAAAAATAATATGTGTTATAATAATACTAAAGATAAGAATGATTTGGAGGGGTGAGCCATGCTTATAGAGGTCAGAGCGAAGAATTGCTATGCTTTTAGGGATGAGATAGTATTTTCCATGAAAGCAGATATGCGAAACAAGAGGTTCGGGGCAAATGTTCATCAGGAAAATAATTTTAACGTGCTTAAGACAGCGGGAATCTACGGTCCGAATAATGCGGGGAAAACCTGCCTCATCAAGTGCATAAGAGCCATAAAGAATGTGCTTTTGAATGGGAAAAGCGGGTTGATGTCCAATATATTTGTGGACAGTAAGATATGTGAGCTTGGTGTGACATTTCTTGAAAATGGGAGGAAGTTTTCCTATGACTTTAAGTACGATGTCGATAAGAAGATATTCTTATATGAGGCATTTTCAGAGATTTTAAAAGACCGTTACAATAATGAGAAAGAGGTTTGCTGGCTGAAAAAAGACAGCTTTAATAATATATATGAATGTATTGATGAGGATATGCAGAGGATGATTCCCGTCATGTCGAAGGGAAATCTGTTATGCTATCTGATTGATACGAGCCAATTCAAGTATATGGATGAAATGAAGCGGATTTTAATCGGCTTTGCGGAAAAGATAGATATCATCAACATGAGCGATATACCGATGAAGCACACCATAGAGCTTATGAAGAACAAGAATGGCTTACAGCAGAAAATTGTTGAGTTCATAAAGAATGCCGATTTGTATATGGATGATTTTGAGTATGTCGATTTGGACAGGGTTCATGTGACAGCCATAGAGGGCGATGAAAAGCCGGAGGAAAAGGTGCTTGATATACCCGACAAAATCATGGATCAGATCAGGCTGGTTTCCACTTACAAAGGTGTTCCCGTGCCAAGCATGCTGTTTGACTCGACGGGCACCAAGAAAATAGCGGCTATTGCGAGCTACGTCATTGAAGCACTTGAGCAGGGCAGAATACTTGTTGTTGATGAGCTGGACAGCAGCATTCATTTCAAGCTCACCAGAGCTATTGTTGCGATGTTTAATAATGAGCTGAATACGAGTGCGCAGATGATATTTACTGTTCATGACATAAATCTTATGGACTGCAAGCGGATGTTCCGCAAGGAGCAGATTTGGTTTGTTCATAAGGATGAGGAGGGAGTATATGTGTATTCTCTTGCGGATTTTACGGCACAGCAGGGCGTGAGGGACACGACAGATGTCATCGAGAAGTACAGAAAGGGAGCTTTAGGGGCTTTGCCTGATCCTGAACTTATTAATTCACTGCTGAGTATTAAGGGAAATTTAAAGGGGGATGGTGCCGATGCCGAGTAGGCTCCCGAAGTTTTCGGACCGACATAAAATATGTATTATATGTGAGGGGAATGAGGAGTACGCATATCTTAGCCGCTTGAAAGAGCTGAAGGTATGGAATGAAAAATACGATATTTCTCTGATAAATGCAGGCGGTAACGGCAATATTCCTGCCAGATATCAGGATCGCTACCAAAATGGGGCGGATGAGCTTGTGCTGGTATTCTGTGATACGGAAAAGAAACCGCATGAGCAGTATGAAGATATTAAGAGAAAGATTAACCAATTTCACGGAGTGAGCAATGCCGCGGATGAGGTGATTATGTTTGGCAACCCATGTACAATGCAGATTATATCCAAGCACTGGACGGATAAAAATCTGAAATCTCCGGCAAAGGCGGTGAATGCGTCGCTGATAAAGGAGTACACAGGCGTTGAGAATTACAAAGGAAGGGCAGACCAGATTGAGAAGGTTATGAACCATGTTACCGTGTGCAATTATCAGGAAATGAGCCGTAGGGTGAAGAAACTTGAAATGATTGATACGGTTACGGGGAGCAGTAATTTCGGAAAATTTGTGCAACTGCTTGAATGTGCAGACAGTGATTGGATTGAAAGGATTAATTCACGTCTGGAATAGCGCAGCGCACCTGATTATTATTTCTTCTTCCTATACTGATTCGGGCTGAACCCCGTAATCTCCTTGAACTGCCTGTTGAAATGCTCCACATTCTCATAGCCGCATACCTCGGCAATGTGTGCAACTGAGTCGGGAGTCACGGTGAGGAAGTAGCAGGCACGCTCAATGCGGCTTCTTATTATGTCCTGAATCACGGAAACACCGAACAGTTCCTTGTAGATATGTTGAAAATATGATACACTAAGGGAGGCATCTTCAGCGAGTTCACTCACCGTCTTTTTCGATGAGTGGCGGCTGTAGATGCCGTTTCTTATTTCACGAAAGAGCGGTCTGTGCACCTTGAGCTTGTCGGAGAGCTGTGTCTCAAGGTGGTAGGCATCACTGTATTTGTAGAGTATCGTGCGGAGCTTTGCGTCAAGGATCACCTCATGGTGAGTGCCCGTCTGGTGGAACTCCTGCCTGAGGTCGCGGATAAGCTGGCTGAGCTCCGTGTGGTCGGATAAGAGTGTCAGGCGGTTAAACGGGACGTTGAGGCTTCTCATAAATTCGCTTATTGAACCATCCGCTGTCAAATCGCTGCTGTCAGAGCGACTTTGATTGTTTTCATCTGCTTCATCCTGACTATTCTCGTCTGTTTCATAGAAGTTAATCCAGTCATTCACATACACGTCATCACTGTAATAATATATCGGGGCGTCAGCCGTGTATATGATAAAGGCAGGGGTGTTCACATACTGTCGTATCATCCCCGGGTGTCTTGCGTTCCTGTCATAAGGAAGATTGCCATTTAACAGCTCGTCCGCTGTTGTACCGGCTTCATGACGGCAGCAGGAACAGCATATGGCATTCTCAGAAAATTCAAAGTAGGCTGCACTTTTTACGAGCAGCATCAGGTAGTGCCCCATTCCGTTCGGGCGTTCCATATTGATTCCATGTGTATGGGTCGAGTTGTATCCCAGATTCTTGATTTTTAACATAGCGGTTCTCCATTTGCGAAACTGACGTAGTAATAATGTTTACAGATGTGTATTGTGGGTATAAGTAATGCAAAATGGTTATCAAAAAAGCAGAAAACATCAATTTTTTAACAGTATACATCATTGTGATTTGTTTGAAAAGTCATTATATTAGGTTGTACCTAAAGAGAACATATGTTGCTATTGTACACATACGGTTACATTAGCTGCAAGGTTGGAGGACAAAAAGAAAATGACTGCTGCAAAATGGTTTTATTCTTATTTTAAAAAGTATCAGTGGAGAATGTTGATCGGACTTGTTCTGGTCACGATTACATCGGTGCTTGCCATCGTAAACCCAAAGATAACGGGATTCATTGTGGATGACATCATTGGTGACGGAAGTAACATAAGAACGGACCTGCTTCCTAAGTTTCTGCTTATAATGATTGGGGCTACACTTCTTAGGGCGGGGTTGAGATTCATATTTTTGTGGAACTTTGAGAACTGTTCGCAAAGTCTTTTGTACGATATGAGGGATGATGTGTACCGCAATCTGCTTGCGAAGGATTTTGCGTTCTATAACAGCCACAGAACAGGCGATTTGATGTCGAGGCAGACGGGTGATATGATGGCGATACGTCATTTCATGTCCTATGTGTGCTATTCAACCTATGAGTGCATACTGCTGTTTTCAATATCCCTTGTCATGATTTTTACGGTGGACTGGAAGATTGCGCTTGCGATGCTTGCCGTGCTTCCTTTTACACTTATCAATACAATAATTCAGTCAAAAAATGTCAAGCCGAAGTTCGGAAAGGTGAGGGAGCGCTTTTCAAGCCTCAATGCCTTTGCACAGGAGAACATAAGCGGAAACCGTGTGGTCAAGGCGTTTGCCAAGGAGGACTATGAAATATCGAAGTTCGATACGGAGAACACGGAGTACAGGGACTCGGAGCTTGCGGCGTCCAAGATATGGGTGCGCCATGTGCCGCTTTTTGAGCTTCTTGCAAATCTTCTCACATTTGCGCTCATGCTCGTGGGCGGACTTATGGTTATCAACGGACAGATGACGCTCGGAAATATGGCGATGATTAACGGGTATCTGTGGATGCTTGATGCGCCGTTAAGGCAGGCGGGCTGGCTTGTCAACGACTGGCACCGCTTTACGACCTCGGTCGAGAAGATTTATGCGACAATCGAGGTTGAGCCCGAGATTAAGAATCCGGTTGCGGGACCGATTGATGAGAACGCGAAAAAGCCTGAGGGCAGCGTTGAGTTCAGAAATGTCTCCTACAGCATAGATGGGGAGCAGATTCTTAAAAACATCAACTTTAAGGTAAAGGCAGGTCAGAAGGTCGGAATCATCGGCGCGACCGGAGCCGGAAAGACCTCGCTCATCAACCTCATGTGCCGTTTCTACGATGTCGACAGCGGAGAGGTGTTAATCGGCGGCAGAAATGTCAGGGAGATGGATTTGAGAATACTCAGGGGAAGCATCGGAATGGCGATGCAGGATGTGTTCCTTTTTTCCGATACGATTGAGGGCAACATAGCCTACGCCAAGCCTGACTGTCCTTTCGAGAAGGTCGAGTGGGCGGCAAAGACAGCTGATGCACATGACTTCATTATGCAGATGCCTGACGGCTACGACACTATAGTAGGCGAGCGCGGAGTGGGACTTTCGGGAGGTCAGAAGCAGAGAATATCTCTTGCGAGAGCACTACTTAAGGGGCCTTCAATCCTTGTTCTCGATGACACGACATCGGCGGTTGACATGGAGACTGAGTCGCAGATTCAGGACGCTCTTGCGAAGATAAAGAATGAGACAGTATTTATAATTGCACATCGTATTTCATCCATAAAGGATGCGGATGTGATTATAGTACTCTCCGACGGTGAGATTGCCGAGATGGGTAACCATGACGAGCTTATACAAAAGAAGGGCTACTACTACACGGTATTCATGCACCAGTACGGTGAGCGCGAGGAGGCATAGGCGGACATGTGTAGTCTGCGGAATGGAGATAAATATGGCAAGAAATAAATACGATATAGACGAAACTCTGGAGAGTAAATTTGACATAAACCAGTTAAAAAGACTTGGAAAATATGTCGGAAGCTATAAAAAGACCTTAATCATCGTAATTGTGCTTATGCTCATATCAAGTGCACTCTCAATGCTTAATCCTCTGTTTTTGAAGGATGTAATGGACACCATTGAGCAGTGTGCGATTCATGGAACGATAAGCAGGGCAGCCGCGACGCAGAGAGTGATTATCGCCAGTCTTTTGATGCTCTGCGTGACGATTGTGGTTGTGCTCATACTGAGATTTAAGATAAAAATGATGGCTGAGGTCGGACAGGGAATCATTCATGCGCTGCGCCGCGACCTGTTCATACATCTGCAGGAGCTTCCATTTTCATATTATGACGATAAGCCTCACGGAAAGATTCAGGTGCGCGTTGTCAACTATGTGAACAATTTGAGTGACCTGCTCTCAAACGGTATCGTCAACACGATAACCGATATGTGCAGTCTTATTTTTATCATAATATTCATGCTCATGTTAAATGTGCAGTTTACGCTTGTGTGCCTGTGCGGTCTGCCGATTCTTGCAGCACTGGTGTGGATAATCAAGAAAAAGCAGAGAAGGGCATGGCAGATTCAGTCTAACAAGCAGTCGAACTTAAACGCCTACATAGCTGAGAGCATAAACGGAATCCGCGTCACACAGTCATTTGTGCGCGAAGATGTCAATACCGACATATTCAACAGGCTTAATATGGATTCCAAGAAAGCCTGGCTCAATGCGGTAAAATACAACTTTCTTTTAAATCCCGTGGTCCAGACGATAACGGTTGTCACGACGGCAATCATATATATCCTCGGAGTTGCATGGATTACCGACGGCTACACGGCAATGACGGTCGGTACACTCGTCGCATTCACGGGATATATATCAAGATTCTGGGCACCGATAACGACACTTGCGAACTTCTATAACAGCGTGCTCACGGCAATTTCATATTTGGAGAGAATTTTCGAGACGATAGACGAGCCGGTGAAGGTTACGGACGAGCCGGGAGCCGTTCCGATGCCTGAGATTAAGGGTGAGGTTGAGTTTAGGGATGTGTGTTTTGCCTACGATGACGGCGTGCCCGTCCTCAAAAATGTGAGCTTTAAGGCGGGTGTCGGCGAGAGCTACGCCATTGTAGGTCCTACGGGAGCAGGAAAGACAACGATTGTCAACCTCATAAGCCGCTTTTATAACCTGACATCCGGGCAGGTGCTCATTGACGGCATCGACATAAGCAAGGTAACGATAAAATCCTTGAGAACCCAGATGGGCGTAATGATGCAGGACAGCTTTATTTTTGCCGGAACAATCATGGACAATATCCGCTACGGCAACATGGATGCAAGCGATGACGATGTCATGCGTGCGGCAAAAACGGTGTGTGCACACGATTTTATCATGGGACTTGAGAACGGCTACTACACCGAGGTGAATGAGCGCGGAAGCCGCCTCTCGGCAGGACAGAGACAGCTCATATCCTTCGCAAGGGCAGTGCTTGCCGACCCTAAGATACTGATACTTGACGAGGCAACATCAAGCATTGACACCGAGACGGAGATACTTTTGCAGAAGGGACTTAATGAGCTTCTCAAGGGCAGAACCTCATTCATCATCGCGCACCGCCTCTCAACAATCAAGAATTCGTCCTGTATCATGTACGTTGACCATGGCGAGATTGTCGAGATGGGAAGCCACGACGAGCTCATGAAGAATAAGAACGGATTGTACTATAAGCTGTATATGTCGCAGTATGATTTTTTGAATAAGAATTAGGTATATATAATTATTCCGCTATATGCTTTGCGTGCATATAGCGGAATTTTTTTAGGTGTCTATCGACGGATTGAACGCGTAGAAGTTCTTTGCATCAAGTCCCTCGCGCGTGATGTTGAGTGCCTCGCCGAAGCGCTGGAAGTGCACTATTTCTCTCGCGCGCAGGAAGCGGAGCGGCTCAACAATATCAGGCTCGCTGATAAGTCTTAGAAGGTTATCATATACTGTTCTTGCTTTCTGCTCGGCAGCCAAATCCTCCATGAGGTCGGTAATCGGATCTCCCTTTACCTGAAATTCACAGGCGTTAAAAGGAATGCCGCCAGCCGCCTGCGGCCACACTCCGAGGGTATGGTCGACGTAGTACGGCGCAAAGCTCGATTTCTCTATCTCTTCAGGTGTTAGGTCGCGCGTGAGCTGGTGAACCATGGCACCTACAATTTCCAGATGGGCGAGCTCCTCCGTGCCTATATCAGTAAGCACACCTGCCACGCGTCTGTCCTTCATGGAGTAGCGCTGTGAGAGGTATCTGAATGATGCTCCCGCTTCGCCGTCCGGACCACCATACTGGCTTATGATGAGCTGTGCAAGCTTCGGGTTGGTTTCCTTGATGTGTACAGGATACTCTAATTTTTTCTCATAAATCCACATTATTTATACGCCTCCATTTCCCAAGGCCACGGAAGCTGCTGCCAAGTCCAGCTTGTGTCCGAGTTGACCTGATAGAATGTGAGCGGTCCGTAGAGGCGCTCGTATTCAGCTACATTCCTTTCGTATGAAGCCTGATGCGTGTGAAAGGCGTTAAGTGCCTGAACGCAGTCAGGGTGGGTGTCGAGGTAGAGACCGAGGTCAATCATCATAAATTCGCACTCGTGAATTTTGAGGAAGAGAGCCATCTTATCCATACAAGCTTCGTTCATCTGCATCTGCCTCCTCTCAAAAACGGTTTCAAGAGCGAAGGAAACGCGGTGCCGACCATAAATGCCTTTGACTCCTCAAAGGGCTCCTCAAATGCCTGAAACGGAATATATGCCATGGCAACGGGACAGCACAACGACGGCATTACGCAGGATTGTGCCACACCGTCGGCAGGCATGCTTCGCGGCTGCGGAGTGACTGTATTCTGTGAACAGCCACAGTTGTTTGCCTGTCTGTTGCGGGACTGATTAGGACAGGTCATCATCGGCTGACGTTGACCGGCGCGATAATTACCATTATAATAAGCCATATAAGACTCCTTTTTACATTCTATAAAATTATAATATGTAGCAGAAAAACATTCGTGTAAAATTAAGTGTGGTTTATTTAAGTTTTTGGTTCTAAAATCTGTCAGGCAAAGCATTTGTATGTTATCATAAATATTAAACAAACCAATGACTGCGTGGTCAGTGAAAGGAGACAACATGTTAAGATTGTTTAGCACCCATGAGGTGAGGATGGTTACTGAGCTTGAGGGAATATGGGATTTTGAGATGGAGGGGAACGATAAAAAATACCGCATGATGGTGCCCGGCTGTATCGAGCAGCATCCCGACTTTCTTGACAAGAGGGGAACAGGCTGGTACACAAGAAAAGTCAATATCCTTAATGATACTAATATAAGGCTTGAATTTAAGGGAGTGAGCCATACCGCGGATGTGTATTTTGACGGTGAAAAGGTCGGGCATCACTACAATGCGTTCACGCCGTTCTCAATGGTGATAAGGGATGTGAAGACCGGAGTACATGAGCTCAAGGTGAGGGTTGATAACAGATTTACACCCGAGTCAGCGCTTCATGTGCCTAATGACTACTATACATACGGCGGAATAACAAGACCTGCGGCATTGGAAGAAATAGGGGATGTGTACATTAAGAACGTGCATTTTAAGCCTATTATGTCGGAAAACGGATGGAAAGCGGGAATAAAAATAACACTTGCAAACATATCGGGCGGAGAACAGACGGTGAAGCTTTGCGGGGAGCTTGTGCCTGATATGATTTATGATAATGATGGGAACAGAATCGATGGAAAAAAGATGGCAATAGGTGAGCTTGAACGGAGCATCACGATAGCTGCGGGGGAAGAGTATGTTTTTGAGACGGAGGCTTCATTTGGGGACGTTCTGCCTTGGAGCAGTGACAGACCGAACCTCTATCTTTTAAAGCTTCTGCTCTCAAAGGACGGCGAGCCGACGGATGACCTCATAGACCGCGTCGGCTTCAGGGATGTTAAGGTGTGGGGAAAGGACATTCTTGTGAACGGTGAGAAGCTTTACATGAAGGGCTTTAACAGACATGAGGACTATGCGACAGTGGGATGTGCCATTCCGCTTCAGCTTATGGTTCAGGATATGGATTTGATGCAGGAGATGAATGCGAACGCTGTCAGAACCTGCCATTATCCGAACGATGAGAGATTCCTTGACCTGTGCGACGAGAGAGGGATGTATGTGTGGGAGGAGAACCATGCGAGAGGCTTTGGCTTGGAACGCATGCAGAATCCGAATTTTGACGGTCAGTGCAGGGCTTGTATAGATGAGATGATTGAGAATCATTATAACCATCCTTCGATAGTGATATGGGGAATATTGAATGAATGTGCGAGTGAGACGAAGGAGGGCAGGGAGAAGTATGCGGCTCAATATGCACAGATATGTGCACTTGATAAGTCAAGACCGACAACCTCGGCGACGTGCAGGCATCTCACCGATATATGCTTAGACCTTCCGGATGTGGTTTCCTTTAATATGTATTCAGGATGGTATAAGGATGTGCCGATTGACGAGACAAGCAATGCGGAGATAGAGTGGATAAGAAGGAGCGGCGGTGAGAACAAGCCGATTATCGTGAGTGAGTTCGGTGCGGCGGCGATATACGGCTATCGTGACAGAGCACACTGTAAATGGAGCGAGGAGCGTCAGGCTGACATCATAAGGGATAATCTTGAGGTCTACATGAACGATGATAACATCTGCGGAGTGTTCGTCTGGCAGTTTTCGGACTGCCGTGTAACGGAGGAGGAGTGGTTTGCGACAAGGGCGCGCTGCCACAACAACAAGGGAGTTGTGGATGAATACCGCAGACCGAAGCTCGCTTTCGATACGGTAAGAGAAATATATGGAAGATATAGGAAATAATGTATAAGATAAAGATAATAAGCTTGCCATAATGATACACTCGGTGGTAAAATGTAACATATGTAAAATACATCGGAAGAAGGATGGGATTGTTATGGGGAACAGTAATTATGAAGAACTTAAGCTCTCGAACAGGACAAGCATGGTGGCATACAGTATAATGAACTTTATTCTGGTTGCGTGTTATCTGGTTGAGGTTATCAGGCAGAGCAGAACGGTGGGTTACTTTGTTGTGTTCTGTCTTTTTGCGCTTGTGCCTTATGTGTTATGTCTGGCACTCTACATGAAGAATAAGGGGACCTCTGTTCTTAAGTATGCAATTTCAGGCGGATATGCGGTTTTTTATCTTTTCATTATATTTACAACCGTATCGCCTGTGGCTTATGTGTATGCATTCCTGATTGCCGTGGTTCTTGTGTCTTACAACGATATCAAGGTTTCGGCGGCATTTACGGGACTCGTATCACTCGGCAATATAATTCAGGTTGCATACAGTGGTTTGTCGGGACAGCTTGCAGCGGAGGATGTCGCCAATACAGAGATAAGGGTTGCATCTGTTCTTCTGTTCTCCGGATATCTTATGATGGCAACTTATGTATCAAAAAAAATAAATACGGGACGGCTTAAGCAGGTTGAGGAAGAAAAAGAGCACACAGCTGATATGATGAATAATATACTTGAGATTGCCGAGAAGATTACGGATGACATTAATCAGGTTTCAGGTAAGGTCGAGACACTTGAGAGCACGTCTGAAAAAACCAAGGAATCCATGAAGGAGGTTGCGGCGGGAACTAATGAGACCGTGCAGTCAATTCAGGTCCAGATGGAAAAGACGGAGCAGATACAGTCCACTATCGATAACGTGGAGCATGCATCAGGCAGTATTGTTGACAATGTAAATGAGACTAAGGCGGAGCTTGACATATCCAAGAAGAATATGGATGAGCTCATGAAGTATGTCCGGATATCCAATGAAGCTAATGCGAATGTGTCTAAGGAGCTTGCACAGCTTCGTGAGCATACGGGGAGAATGCAGTCAATCATCGAGCTTATCAACAACATCACCTCTCAGACGAGCCTGCTTGCGCTCAATGCGAGCATTGAGGCTGCCAGAGCAGGTGATGCAGGACGCGGTTTTGCGGTTGTTGCATCGGAGATATCCAATCTCGCTGATCAGACTCAGGGAGCTACTGAGGATATAACAGGTCTCATTGGGAATATTTCTTTACAGCTTTCTGATGTGGTCAAGGTTATAGAGAATATGATAAAAATATCCGAGAACCAGAACAAGGCGGTTGATGATACGGCTAAGAGCTTTGAGAAGATTGAGCAAAAGAACGACAGAGTGTATGATGAGGCAGGAAAGATGAACAGCCTTGTACATGAACTCAATGACGCAAATCAGGCTATTGTTGACGGAATTCAGACAATATCAGGTGTTACCGAGGAGGTTACGGCACATTCGACAGAGACACTCAAGGTCAGTGAGGATAACAGCATGATTACGCAGGAGGTCGGACAGACTATAAGCGGTCTTAAGGAGCTTGCAGACAGACTTAAGCAGCTTAAAAAATAACTCTGGATTTTTGATTAATTATGTGTTATTATAATATAAATTCTGCGGAAGCATGCTTTCGCAGTATGCAGGATTAGTACATCGGTAGTATATCAGCTTCCCAAGCTGAGGAGGCGGGTTCGATTCCCGTATCCTGCTTTGAATGAAGTCCCGCAGATGCCTATGTAGCGGTATCTGCGGGATTATTGTCTTTTTTTACGCTTTGTACTTATTCTGTTCACATTTGTATGGTAAATTATATTAGAAAAAGTTAAAAATAATGTAACTGTCGAACGAAAAAAGATGTGTACAGGAGATGGAGAGTGCTATGCAGAATATTTTATTTTTTCTCACACCGAAGTGTGATGTGGTGTATGTCTATGAAGATGCTAATATAAGACAGGTTTTAGAGAAGATTCGTTATCATAAATATACGGCGATGCCGATTATAAGCAGGGAAGGCAAGTATGTAGGAACCATCACGGAGGGTGATCTGCTCTGGAAGATGGCGGATGAGAATATCGCGACATTTGAGGAGGCGGAAGAGATTCCGATTTCTGATATCAGCAGACGTGTGAATAATCATCCGGTAAATGCAGAGGCTAAGATGGAGAATCTTATTGACCTTGCAATAAGACAGAATTTTGTTCCCGTGGTTGATGATGACAATGTTTTTATAGGAATTGTGACACGTAAGGATATTATTCAGTATCTCTACAAAAACTATAATCATGATGAAAAATAAATAATTTTATTTTTTTAAAAAACCTGCAACCTTTTATGAAATAAGCTGTGTATATGGGCAGGATGATATGACGGAGGAAAAGATGCAGGATAATGCTATCGTAAAGCTTTTCTTAGAGCGCGACGAGCATGCACTTAAGGAAGCTTCGGAAAAATATAATCATTATTGTATGCACATTTCAATGAACATACTTAATAATTGTGAGGATAGCGAGGAATGCGTAAATGATGCACTTCTTGGTGCGTGGAAGTCAATACCTCCGCATCATCCTGAGAACTTGGCGGCATTTCTTGGAAAGCTTACCAGAAATGCGGCAATTAACAAGTACAATGCAAGACATGCGGATAAGAGGGCGGCGGGTGAGTATGCTGTGTCCATTCATGAGCTTGACGAGTGTATACCGGACGTGAATGACGTTGAGAGTCATGTTGAGGCAGCAGAACTTGAGAGCGTGATTGATGAATTCTTAAGAGGTGAGAAAGAGGTCAGCAGAAATATTTTCCTGCTCAGATATTACTATAGCTGTTCTATTTCAGACATTTCAAGAAGAATGGGAATCAGTGAAGGCACTGTGAAATCAACGCTGTCGAGATTGAGAGTCCGCCTTAAGAGACATCTTAAGAAGGAGGGAGTATGGTGAGGAAAGGAGAGATACTTTCGCAGGCTGTGTCAGGAATCGGCGATGATCTCATAGAGGGAGCTAAGGAGCTTTTTGAAAAGAGCGAGTCGGAGATTACACAGGCACAGAACGAATTTGCGAAAAAAAAGCGTGCGATGCGAAATAAGCTTATATATGCTTTTTCAGCGGCAGCGGCAGCAGCATGTATTTTTATTGTACTTGGTACAGGTCTGCTACCTATAACCGGAATAGGCGGGATGCCGAAGGTGTATTATGATGGTGTGAGGGTTGGAGCTGACGGAATGGTTGTGAGTGTCGGTGAACAGCAGGAACCGGATGTGGCGGCATATTCGCTTGAGCGGAGTATGGGTCAGAGCGAGATGGAATTCATGCTTAATATTAAGGTGAAGGGAAATTTCACTATACAGGCATCAAGCGGTGAATTCTTACCTGATGGTGTCAGTACGATATCTGCAGGGGATGAGGCGGATATTGTGTGGAGTACCGCATTGGATGAGGGAGCTTATTTTACGGTAGTCTGCGGGGATGATACCATGAAGGTTGAACTTCATTTTGACGATGAGTCGGGACAGTGGATGTTAAGAACAAGGGAATGATTTTTAAATTATGGAGGAATTTATGAGAAGATTAGCTTTAATGACAATTATGACTGTATCTGTTGTTGCACTCAGTGCATGCGGAAAGAAGGATAACAACGAAACTACAACCGGACAGACAACAACACAGGTTGAGACAACGACACAGACAGAGACAACGACACAGGAGACTAAGACAGAGGAAGCTTCTAAGGACGAGGTTCAGAGCGATGCAGAGGGTGCTGTCAAGATACTTGATGATATCTGGGCACAGTATAGTGATGACGAGAAGTTTCCTGCTTCCGGCGGTGATTACAGTGAGGAAAATATGAGGGATGATGCAGCGGGAAAGTATGGTATTGAGGATACTGCATCACTTAACAACACATTCGGAATTGCGGAGGATGATGTGGCCTTGATTGATGATGCGGCATCACTCATGCACATGATGAACATGAACAGCTTTACAGCAGGTGCTTTCCATGTGGTCGATAAGAACAATGCCGCAGCTGTTGCAGAGCATATAAAGGACGGCATTCAGGCAAAGAATTGGATGTGTGGTTTCCCTGATGAATTAGTTGTATATCAGGTTGACGATTACATTATCTCGGCTTATGGCCTCACAGACTTCATTGAGCCGTTTATAGAGAAGCTTACGGCTGTATATCCTGATGCTGTGGAGTTATACAAGGAGAATATTGAGTAATTAATATATATTAGGGGGAAGCATGATATTTTCAAGTATACCGTTTTTGTATTACTTTCTGCCTGTGGTGCTGCTTATGTATTTTGTGGTGCCGCGAAAAGGAAAGAATGCGGTACTCTTGTTCGCAAGCCTTGTATTTTATGCGTGGGGAGAGTTAAGATATACTCTCCTCATGCTGCTTATGATTACGCAGGGCTATGTGTTCGGAAGGCTCATAGATTATAAGAGAAGATGGTCGAAGATATTTTTGGCAGCCTCTGTTGTAATAAGCCTTGGAGTGCTGGGATACTTTAAGTATGCGGAATTTTTCTTAAGCTCGTTCGGTAATGTGACGGGAATAGCGGTGCCCGTGATCAAAGTTACGCTGCCGATAGGGATAAGCTTTTATACCTTCCAGGTAATAAGCTATGTAATCGACGTGTACAGGGGAACGGTCGCTGCACAGAAAAATTACGTGGATATGGCTATGTACATCTCAATGTTTCCGCAGCTTATTGCGGGACCGATTGTGAGATATTCGGATATCGAAGGACAGCTTAAGGAGAGGGAACATAGTGCAGAAAAAATTGCACATGGAATCAGACGATTTGTTATAGGTCTTTCTAAGAAAGTGCTTATTGCAAATCAGCTCGGAGAGCTTATAGATGCCTATCAGTCTGCATCGGAACCGTCGGTGCTCTTTGTGTGGATGTACGCTGCGGCGTGCACACTCCAGCTCTACTTTGATTTCTCAGGCTACAGTGATATGGCGATAGGACTGGGAAAGATATTCGGGTTCGATTTTCCGGAAAATTTCAACTATCCATATATATCAAAGAGTATAACGGAGTTCTGGAGAAGATGGCACATGTCACTTGGAACGTGGTTCCGCGACTATGTGTATATTCCGCTTGGCGGCAACAGGGTTAAGAAATCGAGATGGTTTTTTAATATTGCTGTTGTGTGGGCACTGACGGGACTGTGGCATGGAGCAGCATGGAATTTTGTCGTGTGGGGACTGTACATGGCTGTATTTCTGATGCTTGAGAAGAATTTTCTGCTTCCGTTTCTTAAAAAGAGCAGAGCTGCCGGACACATATACACGATGCTTCTCGTCATAATAAGCTTCGTTATATTTAGTGCCTCTGATATGGCAGATGCAGGAAAAACAATAGCGGAAATGTTCGGAGGTATGGGGCTTCCGGCTGTGTCATCGGAGTCGGTATATTATCTTAAAAGCTATATGCTGACGTTTATTGCCGCAATAGCGGGTTCATTTCCGGTTGTGAAAAATATTTTTACAAAGCTTGAAAACAGAGTGAAGGATAACAGGGTGGCGGAAACGGTGCTTGCGGCAGCAGAGCCGGTTGTGCTGGCGGCACTTCTCATTCTCGTGACAGGCTATCTTGTGGATGGCTCGTTCAATCCGTTTTTGTATTTCAGATTCTAGGAGGGCAGCTTGAAAAGATATATTAATAAAAATACTGTGGTTATTGCGGTTATGGCAGTATGTCTGTACGGCTTGTCACTCTGGGGAATATTTAAGCCGGACGGAACGTATTCATACAGCGAAAGAAGAGGTCTTAAGAGTTTTCCGAAATTTTCTTTTCAGACTGTCTCGTCGGGAAGATTCATGGAAAATTTTGAGAAGTACACGCTGGACCAGTTTCCGATGAGGGACAGCTTCAGAAGCGTCAAGGCGGTTGGAAATTATTATCTGTTTGGAAGGAAGGACAATAACGGCTTATATCTTGCGGATGGCTTTCTCTCAAAGATAGAGTACCCTCTTAACGAGACTTCGCTTGAATATGCCGCACAATGCTTTGAGAACATCTATAATCTTTACCTGAAAGAAAAATCAGACTCCGTGTACGGCGTGATTGTTCCGGATAAGAATTATTTTCTGGCTGCACGAAACGGATATCCGACACTTGATTATGACAGGCTTTATGATATTCTTGAGAACAGAATGGAATTCATGAAGTTTATAGATATAAGAGGGCTGCTTGAGCTTGATGATTATTACAGGACGGATACCCACTGGAGACAGGAAAAGATAACGGATGTAGCGGCTCACATTGCAGCTCGGATGGGGGTCGACATTTCGGGTGGGTACGATGTGATGCGGCTTGATAAGCCCTTTGGCGGTGTGTATTACGGACAGGCGGCACTGCCGATTGGGAAGGAGACATTGTACTATCTTGAGAATGAGACGATAAAAAGTGCTGCGGTATATGACTACGAGTCAGGAAAGACGATAGGTGTATATGATATGGAAAAGGCTGACGGAGCAGACCTGTATGAGATATTTCTGTCAGGCTCTAAGTCGCTTCTTGAAATAAATAATCCCAAGGCTGACACTGACAGGGAGCTCATAATATTCAGGGATTCGTTCGGAAGCAGTATTGCACCGCTTTTTATTGAAGGCTACTCAAAGATAACGGTTGTCGATATAAGATATATTGCACCTGTATACCTTAAAAGATATATTGATTTTGAAGGTAAAGATATTTTATTTCTGTACAGCACGCTTGTGCTCAATAACAGTGATACGCTGGCAAAATGAAAAAAGGAGGCTGTATGAATTATGCTGTTCATACAGCCTTCTGATGTTATACAATTCCGTTTGCTTTACGATATTCTCTTGGTGATATTCCCTTCACCTTTTTAAAGCTGTCGCCGAAATAGTTGCTGTCGTCAAATCCGCATTTTTCGGCAATCTCGGTTATAGAGAGGTCAGTATTTAAAAGGAGCTTGCCGGCTTCAAGTATTCGGATGGTGATAAGGTATTCCTTGTAGCCGAACCCTGTACAGAGCTTAAATTTCCGTGAAAAATATGACGGACTCATGTTGTACTTGGCGGCGAGCTGTGTGAGCGAAAAATCATGGGTGAAATTGCTTGATATATATCGTGCCGCATCGGATATGATGTCATCGCCTATTTCTGCAACAGAGCATGGATGGTCGGAATTCTCGCGGCAGCGGAGCACGAACATGATAAGCTCATACACATACAGAGAAAGTATTATCGTCGAATATGTGTCGACACCGTTGTGCTCACGTAGGATTTTTCCGAACAATTCTTCCACGTATTCGCGTCGGTTGGGCGGTATGGAAAGCTGACGGTTATCGAAGCATTTGTTGAATGCATCGTAACCGATTTTCGATATAAGAGGTTCGAGAAAAGCATCATTAAAATCCATGACAATACGTTCATGAGTCTCTCCTCCGATATAGGTTGTGCGGTGAAGTTCTCCTTTTGGAATTATGATAAGGTCGCCTTTTTTTACTGAATATATGGTGTCGTTTATGAAGATTTTACGTGTTCCGGAAAGCAGATAATAGAATTCATAGTAGGGATGGTAATGTGCATCCTTCATCTCGGCGTAAGCCTTTCCTTTAACCTGAGTTATGTCAAAATTAATCTTTTTGTCACTGCAAATCATTTCAATCCCCCATGGTTTTGTTCAATACAATTATAGTAAGATTAGTAAAAAAATTTGTCAATAAAAATGTAAAAAAAACTGTATTTTAATGGCTTTATATAAATAAAGAAGTAGATATTACATTTATAATATAGTATCATGTAAATAATAAATCCATCAATAGATACACAGAGAGGATACTTGTATCCGGGTCGGTGTATCTATTGTATGGATAAACAGGCATGAGCAAGTAGGGCGAAAGCCCAAATTGCGAATGACTGTTGTGATTTCGCAAGTTCGAAGAACGGAGAAATCACAATTATTATATTAGGGATAAAGTTAGGGAAAAGCGTATGGCAAAGAAATATAACAGAGAACTTATTTTGAATGGAAATATGCTGACTGCAATTCTGTCACTTGCAATTCCCGTCGTAATTAACAGCTTTTTACAGACAATGTACAATCTGACGGATACATACTGGCTTGGGCATATCGGGAAGGAAGAGCTTGCGGCAATCAATCTTGTAACGCCGGTACAGAACATTGTTATTAATTTCGGTACAGGTATAACGGTTGCGGGCTCCGTACTTGTGGCACAGTATATTGGAGCCAAGGAGGATAAAGAAGCAAGGAAAATGGCGAGCCAGATATATACATGTGCAATGATTTTTGCATTTGTGTGCGCGGCATTATGCTTCCTGCTTGCACCTGCAATTGTATCGTGGCTTGGTGCTGAGGGAGATATAAGCATATACAGCAGGCAGTATCTTCAGATAGTAATTCTTGATATGCCGTTTTTGTTTACAATAAATATGTTTACTGCGGTCAATCAGGCACAGGGGGATACCGTGAAACCTATGCTGCTTAATTTTGTCGGAATAATCCTGAACATGATTATGGACCCTTTGTTAATGGTTACGATGAAACTTGGAATATCAGGAGCAGCACTTGCAACCGTATTTGCTAAGCTTCCACCGGCTGTAATTGCACTGTGGTCGCTCTTAAGAAAAGAAAATAACATATACCTTGATTATGATAAATTCAGGTTTGAAACGGATAAGCTGAAGGATATATTAAAAATCGGACTTCCGACGGCTATAGGCGGAAGTACGATGCAGTTCGGTTTTCTGCTTATGAGTAAAAACGTGTATAAATACGGTACGGAGGCAATGGCTGCTTACGGTATTGGAAATAAGGTAAACAGTCTCATAACTCTCCCGTCTAACGGAATAGGGTCGGCGACGGCAACTATTGTCGGACAGAATATGGGGGCAGGACAGATTGACAGGGCGAAAAAAGGATATATCATGTCAAGGAACATATGCGTTGTGTTTCTTTTTGTCGGAGGAATGATTTTATCAAGGGCACCTATATCGCGGGCAATAGTATGTGTTTTCAACAATGATGCCGAGGTTGTTGCCATGGCATCGGATTTCCTGTCTATAATGGCATTCTGGTGCTGGACCAACGGAGTATATAATTCAACGTCCGGGCTTTTTCAGGGAACGGGGCATACGGAGGTCACTATGCTGGTTGATGCGTCGAGATTATGGGTGTTCAGATTTTTGACACTGTTTTTCTGTGAGAGTGTGCTTCATATGGGAGTCAGAAGTGTGTGGTATTCGGTTGTGGTAAGTAATGCGGCTTCATCATTGATTCTTTATATTGTATATAGAACCAATATATGGAAAAAAAGTAAAATAAAGGTAAAGGGAGAAAGGACATGATTAATTTACATCTTGAAAAGCTGTACAGATATCCGAGAATAATGGAGCCAATGTGGATTGCGGTTCCCGTTAAGAAGGGACAGTTAAGCGGAGCGTCCGATGTTTCAGTATATGACGGAACGGAGAAGCTGCCTGTTCAGACCAAGGTCACGGCAAGGTATGATGACGGTTCGGTCAGATTCCTGTTCACAAGATTCATGGGGAATCTTCCGGGCAACAGTGCCAAGGATTTTTCACTCTATTTGGATGAGAAGGATAGGAGAGAATACGTTGAGGATTCAGCGGTACAGGAATGTGCTTCGGATGCGGGGCAGCTTGTGGTCACACAGAATGCGGACGGCTTCACTGTCGATACAGGCACATTATGTTTCAGGGTGAAGAATTTTTCAGAGAACTTATTTGATACATTAATGTGCGGCAGGCAGTTGTATGAGCGGGAGCAGTTCCTGGGACCTTACCTTTGTGATGGAATGGGAACTAAGTATAATGTCACGATTGACAGGTGGCGTGTCGTGGAAGAAGGTAATGTGTGCACGATTTTGGCTGCGACAGGCTGTAATGATACCGAGTTCGGAGGCTGTGAGGAGTCGAATCATTATAGATTTGAAATCAGAGTCACGGCGTATGCAGGCAAGCCTTGGCTGGAGATAAGCTACCGATTATTCAATACCTCCGAGTCACCGTTAAAAATAAAGTCACTTGTATTTTCCGTTATGAGCGGTAACGGTATGGAGCAGGATATAACGCTGGCAGACATGAATGATGCATCGTGTATAGATTCTACCGGATGCGGTGACATCAGTGAAGCAATCGAGAATGAGAACGCATTGGTGTACAGGACAAGAGGAACAAAGGAGCTTCTGCACATAGAGGAGCTTGCACCGGCGCAGGGAGTGAGAACCTGTGCGGGGGCATCTAATTATAAGACTGATTTCGTAATAGGCAGGGACGGCACGCAGGTTAATAAGGCTGCATATGACAAGGCACTCCTGATGGAGGGGAATGAGCATATGGCAGAGGTACTGTACGGAACCTTTTTTGCGGACAGAACGGATGCCGACGGAGGAGTATGTGCTACGATTTTTCAGGCTCAGCAGAATTATCCTAAGGCTGTAAAGGCTGATAAGGACGGAGTGTATGTCATGCTTGTCCCTGAGGGCTTTAATGATGTGGTGATGCAGCCGGGCATGGCAAGAGAACAGCGGTTCATGCTGCATTTTCATGAGGCGGACGAGCATATTGCGGAGCTTGACAACAGAAGCCTTATATATCAGATGCCGGACAGACCGATAATTGCCCCTTATGTGTATAAGAATTCAGGTGCCGTGCCGGATGTGTTCGCGGACAAAGTCAATGCAGATATTGACATGCTGCTCATAAGCAAGGCTGATGCGAGGGCGAGAAGCTTCGGAATGCTTAACTGGGGCGACACGATTGACTGGAATTACACCAAGCAGGGACGAGGCGGCGGAGCGGCAGTGTGGGTGAATAACGAGTATGATTTTCCGCATGCCTGTGCTCTTATGTACATGAGAATGGGGATAAGAAGATATCTTGACTTCTGTATGGTGCATGCAAGCCACTGGATGGATGTTGATGTATGCCATTACAGTGCTGACACGTTAAAGATAGGCGGACTTACAGAGCATACCAAGGGGCATGTCATTAACGGAGTTATGGTTCCGAGCCATGAGTGGGTTGAGGGCTTTTTGGACTATTATCATCTGACGGGCGATGAGAGAGGGCTTGAGACAGCGATAGGCATAGGTGAAAATATAATGAAACTGCTTGATACTCCTGCGTATGCAGTAGCAGGTGAGAGCAATGCCCGCGAGACAGGCTGGGCGCTTCGTGCTCTTACGGCGCTGTACATTGAGACAGGGAATGAAAAGTATAAGGCTAAGTGTGACAGGATAGTGGGCTATTTTGAAAAATGGTACGACGATTACGGCTGTTTTGCTGCACCATACACGGATAACACACTTATTCATGTAGGATTTATGATTTCTGTTGCCGTCGGAAGCCTTATGAGGTACTATAGAATCAACAAGACGGATGAGCTTAAAGAGCTTATCATGCTTGCTGTGGATGATATACTTGACAACTGCATGCTTGACTGTGGTTTGTTCTATTATAAGGAACTGCCAAGTCTTGCAAGACTCGGCAACAATACACTGCTTCTTGAGGCGATGGCAGCAGGATATGAGCTTACGGGTGATAAAAGGTATCTTGAGGCGGGGCTTGCAACCATGAGAAGGGCACTTATGGAGCCTCACAAGTATGTCGGCGGTGATAAGCAGATAATCGGTGATGCGCTCGTGGTGGCGGGCGATTCGACGAAGAATTTTGCACAGAGCTTCTATCCTATTGCGTATTACTATAAGTGCCTTGTCGAGGCAGGAATGGAAGAGCATGTTCACATTTAAGGATGACGTATTAAAAATATCGGTCCGCAGTCTTGTGGAGTTTATCTGCCGTGAGGGGGATATTGACTCAAGACGCGGACGCGGCGGTGACAAGGCAGCGATGGATGCGGGAAGCCGTGCACATCGTCGTATACAAAAGCAGATGGGTTCACAGTATGAGGCGGAGGTTCCTATGAAGATGGAATTTCCGTCTCATAATTATACTATAGCGGTTGAGGGCAGAGCAGACGGAGTAATAACCGAAGCAGACGGAGTCACGATAGACGAGATAAAGGGAACATACAGAAACTTAAATAAGCTTGACGAGCCTGTCGGTGTACACAAGGCACAGGCGATGGTGTACGCATATATGAAATGTGTGTGCGATGGACTTGACCACATAAGCGTAATGATGACGTATGTAAATCTCGACAATGATGAGATAAAGTATTTTAAGGAGAGTTTTTCATTCGGACAGGTTGAAGAGTGGTTCATGGATGTGCTGGGCAGATTCAGAAAATGGGGCGATTTTCTCTATGACAGCAAAATCCGCCGTCAGGAATCAATTCACGAACTTGAATTTCCTTTTCCATATCGTGAAGGGCAGCGTGATATAGCAGTCAGCGTCTATAAGACGATCAGGATGAGCAAAAAGCTGTTCATTCAGGCACCTACGGGTGTCGGAAAGACCATGTCGACGGTGTTCCCGGCGGTTAAGGCTGTCGGTGAGAACTTAGGCGACAAGCTTTTTTATCTGACAGCCAAGACGATAACGAGAACCGTGGCGGAGGAAGCATTTGCCATTCTGCGCTCAAAGGGGGCGGTGTTCAGAACGGCGACGATTACGGCAAAGGAAAAAATCTGCATGTGCGGAAAGCCGGAGTGCAATCCGCTCGCCTGTCCGTATGCGAAGGGGCATTTTGATCGTGTAAACGACGCGGTCTACGACATGGTGACACATGAGGATGTCATAACGCGCGACATTATAGAGGATTATGCGAACAGGTACACGGTATGTCCGTTTGAATTCTCCCTTGATGCGACCTATTGGGTTGATGGTGTTATATGTGATTACAATTATGTCTTTGATCCTGATGTGTACCTTAAAAGATATTTTTCTGAGGGTGCATCAGGAGATTATATTTTTCTGATAGATGAGGCACACAATCTTGTCGACAGAGCGAGGGAGATGTACAGTGCAAGCCTTTACAAGGAGAATTTTTTAAAGGTGAGGCGGCTTGTTGATAAGGTTGATAAGAGGCTTGCATCTGCTCTTGCAAAGTGCAATCAAAACTTTCTTGAGCTTAAAAAGATGTGTGACGACGTGATTGTTCTTGAGAGCATAGGCTCTGTCATGGTATCGCTTGAGAGACTGTTTGAGGAGTTTACGCGGTTCTTTGAGGATAAGCCTGAGTTTGAATACAGTGAGGAGGCATCGGAACTTTTTTTTGAGGTCAGGCACTTTATAAACATGTATGACCTTATACAGGATAACTATGTCATATACGGAGAGCAGACAGAAGAAGGCTTTATGCTTAAGCTGTTCTGTGTCAATCCGGCACCTTGTCTTGCAAAATGTCTTGACAAGGGAAGGTCTGCCGTATTTTTCTCAGCAACGCTGCTTCCGGTGATGTATTACAAGGAGCTTTTAAGCAGCAGGGATGATTATGCCATATATGTAAAGTCTCCGTTTGATGCGGCCAACAGGCTTCTTGCGGTGGGATATGACGTGACAAGCAGATACACAAGGAGAAACGAGAGTGAATTTTTAAAGATAAAGAGCTATATTGACAGTGTGACGGCACAAAAGAAAGGAAACTATATGGTATTCTTTCCGTCCTACGGATATATGGAGAGCGTGTATAAGCTGTATGGGGAGAAAGAGAAGGAGAATATTATTGTTCAGAACAGGGGAATGACGGAGCAGGAGAGGGAGCAGTTCCTTGAACAATTCGTTGCAGGAAATTCGTGCACGGGCTTTTGTGTCACCGGAGGTGTGTTCTCAGAGGGAATCGACCTGAAAAATGAGAGTCTTATCGGAGCGGTAATTGTAGGGACGGGAATACCGCAGATATGCACGGAGAGAAGGCTTTTGAAGGATTATTATGAAAAAAAGGACGGCAATGGTTATGACTATGCCTACACCTATCCCGGAATGAACAAGGTTCTGCAGGCGGCGGGACGCGTAATCAGAACTATGGATGACAGAGGGATAATAATACTGCTTGACGACAGGTTCTCCAAAGAAGCTTATGTACGTCTGTTTCCCGAGGAGTGGTCTGACTACAGGCTTGTCAGGCTCTCGGAGGCATCGGAGGTTGTGGCGGATTTCTGGGATGGAATTGATGCAGGACGGCAAAATTTGTAAAAGGGCTTTATCTTTTTAAAGGTTTGATTTATAATCGGAATGATAATGTAAATTCGGAGTTGAAAATAAAATTTTCAAACTACTTATTGCTTGCAGTATGCAGGGGGATAAATATGATACATGAAGTAGTAAACGTAGCAATGCCGGTCAGCGAAAAGATTGTGATACGAAAGAACAGAATACAGTCAGAGAAGCTTCCTGCTGATGCAAAGAGGCTGTCTGTTGTCACCGGAATACACGGGGACGAGCTTGACGGACAGTATATATGCTACGAGCTTAACAGAAGGATTAATGAACATATAGAACTTTTAGAGGGGATAGTTGATATCTATCCGGCGGTCAACCCTCTGGGAATTGAGAGCTGCACAAGAGGAATGCCGATGTTTGACCTTGATATGAACAGGGTATTTCCGGGAACCGAGAACGGGGCAACGGCAGAGTATCTTGCGTCAAAAATTGTCAATGACATTATAGGGAGCGACATGTGCGTTGACCTGCATTCGTCGAATATTTTTATCAAGGAGACGCCGCAGGTCAGGGTATTTGATCAGTTCAAGGACAAGCTTATGCCATATGCCGGACTCATGAATGCGGATTTTATATGGGAGTACAAGATTAACACGGTTCTTGAAGCGACGCTTGCAAACAGTCTTAATCATCTTGGCGTGCCGACGCTTGTCATAGAGATGGGAGTCGGAAATAAAGTTGAAAAGAGCTATGGTGATCAGATAATAGAGGGGATTTTCAACCTAATGTGCGAGCTTGGCATGTGGAAGGGAAAAAAGACACCTGTAAGGAAGCCTATGATTTCAACTGAGGGTGAGATAACGGTTATACATGCTGCCGTGACGGGACTTTTTATGGCGGCGGACGGCGGAATGATGAAGGATGTAAGTTTTGGGGAGCATATAGGAGATATTGTTGAACCGCTCACGGGCAGACTCCTTCACAGGGTAGAAGCACCATGTGCCGGAAAAATATTCACGTTCAGAGAGTATCCTGTTGTGTATGAGGGTGCCATTTTGTGCAGAATTTTTACGGGAGGTGTACAGCATGGTTAAGAAAGTGCTATATACCCTTAAGGGATATCACAGAGAAGATTTTAACATAACGGGCTACAGCTTCGGAAGCGGCGATAAGGCAGCCTGCATTGTAGGAGCAATACGGGGAAATGAATATCAGCAGATGTATATCTGCTCACAGCTTATCAAGGTATTGGGCGAGCTTGAGGAGAGAGGGCAGATAACCTCCAACAATGAAATTCTCGTAGTGCCATGTCTTAATCCTTATTCCGTCAATGTTCAGAAGAGATTCTGGGCTATGGATAATTCCGATATTAACAGAAGATTTCCGGGAATTCACGGTGGTGATACCACACAGAACATTGCCGCGGATTTTTTTGACAAGGTTAAGGGCTACAGCTACGGGATACAGTTTACGAGTTTTTATATGCCGGGAGATTTCATACCGCATGTGCGAATGATGGAGACAGGGCATCAGAGTCCGAGCCTTGCCAACCTCTTCGGGCTTCCGTATGTAGTAATAAGAAAACCCAAGCCGCTTGATACAACAACCCTTAACTATAACTGGCAGATGAGCGGAACATGTGCATTTTCAATATACACCAACTGCAGCGACTATATAGATGACGCATCGGCGAGACAGGCGGTTGCAAGTGTACTTCGCTTCTTGACGAGAATGGGTATTATAAAGTATTATAACCATAGCGGATTTATTGCACATGTACTCGATGAGGATGAGCTCATGGCTGTAAAGACCAATACGGCAGGGCTTTATCGCAGACTTAAGGGTCCGAGTGATCCCGTATACAGAGGAGATATAATCGGAGAGGTTATAGACCCTTACGAGGGAGAGGTAATCAATCAGGTTATCTCACCTACGGAGGGAATCATATTCTTTGCACACACCGCACCGACGGTTATGGAGAACAATGTTGTCTACAGAATTATCCGCAGACTTCATGAGTAATAAATAACGCACAAAAATATGTCATAAGACATGAACATGGAGGAAAAAATGAGCAAGGTTAGACGAGTTTATTCTGAGAAGATGCCTGCATTCGCTGTCAAGGCAAAGGAGTTAAGTGACGAGATTTCAAATTATCTTAACATCAATACTGTTAAGAATGTACGAGTACTTATTCGTTACGATATTGAAAATATCTCCGATGACGTTTACAAGGATGCGTTGGTTACCGTATTTTCAGAACCGCCTGTAGATTATGTCTACGAGGAGGATTTCGAGAAGAAGGCAGGCGGGAAGGTTTTCGGTGTTGAGTACCTTCCGGGACAGTTCGATCAGAGAGCCGATTCTGCCGTACAGTGTGTAAAGCTTCTCAAGGAGGACGAGGAGCCTGTTATCAGAACTGCTACAGTCTATGTGATTGAAGGCGATGTTACCGAGGATGAACTTGCCCGTATTAAGAGCTTCTGCATCAACCCTGTTGATTCAAGAGAGGCTGATATGGCTAAGCCTGAGACTCTTGTCACCGTATTTGCCGAGCCGGCAGACGTAAAGATTTTTGACGGTTTTAAGGATATGGAGGACGACAAGCTCAAGGAACTCTATGATTCGCTTGGTCTTGCTATGACATTCAAGGATTTTAAACATATTCAGAATTACTACAGGAATGAGGAAAAGCGTGATCCTTCCATGACGGAAATCCGAGTTCTTGATACATACTGGTCAGACCACTGCCGCCACACAACATTCTCCACAGAGCTTAAGAATGTTACATTCGGCGACGGTGATTACAAGAAGCCTATTGTTGATACCTACAATCGTTACCTTGCCGACAGAGAGGTTATCTTCAAGGGTAGAGACGACAAGTTCGTATGTCTTATGGACATCGCACTTCTCGCAATGCGTAAGTTGAAGAAGGAAGGAAAGCTCGAGGACATGGAAGTGTCCGACGAGATTAATGCGTGCAGCATTGTCGTTCCTGTCACGATAGACGGGGTTACAGAGGAGTGGCTTGTCAACTTCAAGAATGAGACACATAACCATCCTACCGAGATTGAGCCTTTTGGTGGTGCTGCTACCTGTCTTGGCGGTGCAATCCGTGATCCGCTTTCGGGAAGAACCTATGTATATCAGGCTATGAGAGTTACCGGTGCCGGAGACCCTACCGTTCCTGTAAGTGAGACATTAAAGGGTAAGCTTCCACAGAAGAAGCTTGTCCGCGGCGCAGCCAACGGCTACAGCTCATACGGTAATCAGATAGGTCTTGCGACAGGCTATGTAAAGGAAATTTATCACCCTAACTATGTTGCAAAGAGAATGGAAATCGGTGCCGTTATGGGTGCGGCTCCAAGAAAAAATGTAATCCGTGAGACATCCGATCCGGGCGACATCATTATTCTTCTCGGCGGAAGAACAGGACGTGACGGCTGCGGCGGTGCTACAGGTTCATCTAAGGTTCACACGGAGGCATCCATAGAGACCTGCGGTGCTGAGGTTCAGAAGGGTAATGCTCCTACAGAGCGAAAGATACAGAGACTGTTCAGAAGAAGTGAAGTAAGTCTTCTTATAAAGAAGTGTAACGACTTCGGTGCTGGCGGTGTCTCTGTTGCAATCGGTGAGCTTGCGGACGGTCTTAACATCAACCTCGACAAGGTGCCGAAAAAGTATGCAGGTCTTGACGGAACAGAGATAGCAATTTCTGAGTCACAGGAGAGAATGGCAGTTGTTGTTGACAAGAAAGATGTCGATAAGATGCTCGCTTATGCCGCAGAGGAAAATCTTGAGGCTGTTCCTGTCGCTGAGGTTACACCTGAGAAGAGACTTGTCATGTACTGGAGAGGAAAGAAGATTGTTGATATCAGCAGAGCTTTTCTTGATACCAACGGTGCTCATCAGGAGACGGATGTTCAGGTAAATATTCCTTCCAAGGACGGAAGCTGCTTTAATGCTCCTGTAGTGAAGGATGTGCGTGCAAAGTGGCTTGAGACACTTGCAGACCTCAATGTATGTTCACAGAAAGGCCTTGTCGAGATGTTCGACGGTTCAATCGGTGCAGGCTCGGTATTCATGCCTTACGGCGGTAAGTACCAGCTCACAGAGGTTCAGACAATGGTTGCGAAACTTCCTGTTCTCAAGGGAAAGACAGACACTGTTACAATGATGAGCTATGGTTTTGATCCATACCTTTCATCGTGGAGTGCATATCATGGTGCGGTTTACGCAGTGCTTGAATCAGTTGCAAAGATTGTCTGTGCAGGCGGTGATTTCTCCAAGGTGAGATTTACCTTCCAGGAGTACTTCAGAAGAATGACAGAGGACGCATCACGCTGGGGCGAGCCGTTCAAGGCACTTCTCGGTGCTTACGATGCACAGCTTGGATTCGGGCTTCCTTCAATCGGAGGTAAGGACAGTATGTCAGGTACGTTCAACGACATGGATGTTCCTAACACACTTGTATCCTTCGCAGTTGACGTTGCCAAGTCACAGGATGTAATCACACCTGAGTTTAAGAAGGCAGGAAATAAGATAGTTCTCTACACAATCAAGAAGAATGAGTATGACCTTCCTGATTATGAGGCAGTTAAGAAGTTATATTCGGATATAAGCAAGGATATTGCAGATGGTGTTATCGTATCAGCCTACACACTTGATGCCAAGGGAATCGCGGCAGCGGTCAGCAAGATGGCATTCGGTAACAAGCTTGGTGTTAAGCTTGATGCTTCGGCTGTGAGTGCGGATGAGCTCTTTGCTCCTATGTACGGCTGCATCGTAGCAGAGGCTGCGTCGGATAAGAGCGGTGTGGCTGACGGCAGAGTAATCGGTGAGGTTACTGACAATGCCGCATTCGAGTACGATGACGTGAAGATTGGCGTTGATGAGGCACTCAATTCCTGGAAGGCAACACTTGAGAAAGTATTCCCGACAGTTGCGGTTAAGGGCGGCAAGGATCTTGATACACCTGTATACAGCACGGACAAGGTGTATGTATGTAAGCATAAGGTTGCAAAGCCTACAGTATTCATACCGGTATTCCCGGGAACCAACTGTGAGTACGACAGCACGAAGGCATTCGAGCGTGCAGGCGCGAATGTAGTTACCAAGGTATTTAAGAACCTCTCGGCTGAGGACATCCGTGATTCGGCTCATGAGTTCGCCGATGAGATTAAGAAGGCGCAGATAATCATGTTCCCTGGCGGCTTCAGCGCAGGTGATGAGCCGGACGGTTCGGCCAAGTTTTTTGCGACAGCCTTCAGAAATGCGGCGATTACAGAGGAAATCAACAAGCTTATAAATGAGAGAGACGGTCTTGTGCTCGGTATATGTAACGGCTTCCAGGCTCTCATAAAGCTCGGACTTGTTCCTTACGGCGAAATCAGAATGCAGACACCTGATTCACCTACACTTACCATGAACACAATCGGACGCCATGTATCTAAGATGGTTTACACAAAGGTTGTTACAAACAAGTCCCCATGGCTTGCGGGAGCACAGCTTGGCGGAGTGTATTGCAACCCTGCATCACACGGTGAGGGTCGTTTCGTTGCAAATGATGAGTGGCTTAAGAAGCTCTTTGAGAACGGACAGGTTGCAACACAGTATGTGGATGTCAATACGGGCATGCCTACTATGGATGAGGAGTGGAACCCTAACGGTTCATATATGGCAATCGAGGGCATCACAAGCCCTGACGGAAGAATTCTCGGCAAGATGGCTCATTCCGAGCGTCGCGGAGATTCGGTGGCTATCAATATCTACGGAGAGCAGGATATGAAGATATTCGAGTCCGGAGTGAAGTATTTCCTCTAAAGAAGTGTGTCAAAGCATACCGTGTGCAGATTTTTAGTGTGTGAAGTGTAATTGCCGCACATCACACTTAATATGTACGAGACTAAGATATTCTAAGAACTCAGATATTGTTTTTGGCGATGTCGGCTCCGGCTATACCGGTGCAGAGTTCTAAGAATATCTAAGCCTCTTCCATAAGTCGTATGATGTGCGGCAGTTACGCTTCACGCACAGCGAATGGTGTTGGGGTATGCTTTGATATTTTATGTTTATATTGATTTAAAAGTGTTTATGCGGTTAATTTGAAGCTTGAAGCGGGAGGCGGAAGCCGGGTCAGGCTAAAAAGTGATGGTATTATTTTTTTGTTGGAGAGACGTTTGAAGGGCGTTTTTTCTATATGTTGTTATATGGCAACATGGGAGATGGTTATGAAGAAGAGCGTTAAGAAGGAGATACTGGGGTATCTTAAGATAATTGCAGCAGGTGTTGTGATTGCAATTCTGCTCAACAGATTTGTCATTATAAATGCGGATATTACGTCGGAGTCTATGAGTACGACCTTCGAGAAGGGCGATAAGCTTATCGGACTCAGGCTTGCTTACCTGTTCTCTGAGCCGAAGCGCGGGGATATAATTATATTTAAATATCCCGACGACGGCGAGAAGCTTCTCATTAAGAGAGTTATCGGGCTTCCGGGGGACATGGTTATAATAGAGGATGGACTTGTGTACATCAACGGCAGTGAGGTACCGCTTGAGGAGCCTTACGCACACGGAAACAATAAGCAGAGCTTCGGCCCGTACATGGTTCCTGCAGACTGCTATTTTGTGCTCGGGGACAACAGGGACAACTCGAAGGATTCGAGATACTGGACAAATACATTTGTCACGAAGAAGCAGATTGTTGCCAAGGCACTGTTCAGATACAATAATGGATTTAAAGTTATAGAATAGCATATACTTTATATTTTAGACCTGACACGTTTTACGTTACAGGTCTTTTGCTTTTTTTAGTTCTTTTCAGATAAATATATCATGCAAAATCAGCTTTCGTGTCAAAAGCATCCCATTCATGACGGGAGCATTGTTTTTTGCCGCTCATCGGATATAATTTTATTGACGAATAGATATGGTTCGGGTGTCAAAACATGCTTTCACAACTTCAATGTGTATATCCTGTTATAATTATGCATATCAGCTCCGTTGTACGAAGCAGGTTGTTCTAACGACTCTGAAGAAAATATTTCTGCTTCCGCCACCGTTGCGTGATTCATGTAGCGAAAGCGTGCCTGTGGTGAATTGTTAAATTTGTACAACGTCCGCTTTCAAATATATAGTTTCGCAATTGCCTAATATGTATATAACAAGAAAGGAACTGCTCGAAATGAAAATAAATAATCAAAACAAGAAGATGTATATGCTCATACTTTTTACAATGATAGTCATGTTGCTCGTATTTAAGATAATATATATCAGACGTGAATATGTAGATTTGAATACGGATTATAGTGTTTACGTTGTTATGTTTATGCCTTTTGTAATTTTCTATGCACTAAAATATATGGACAATATAACAAGTGCGGCTGCATTGAACTGGCTCTGTACCGTTCCGATGAGTATATATCTTTATCAGAGCATGTATCTTCGTTTCAAACAATTTGATATGTTGATTGTATATTCTTTAATGGGAATTTTTATAAATTTAATTGTTTTTAAAAATGCTGAATTGAAAGAATTTATATTGGCGGTATCCGGATATATAATGTTGAATATATTGACGATTGCCGGGGCAGTAAGGGAATTGTTTAATGCCGTTACCGGAAGGAATTATGAGCAGTGTTTGGTTATGAATATTATAAAGAATGCCAAATGTTTTAAAGCCTCGGCTGATTCACAACAATACCTTGATGCTCTGTTTTATTTACCCGGTAAAAGTTTGCGGCAGTATTTTGTTGCAGAAAAGATAACACAATACGGGCTTTTGAGTGTGATTTTTGTTTTTATTTTGATTGTCGGTGTAATGGCAGTTCTGTTATATAAAAATTATAAAAGAAATAACGAGGTATCTCTAATAGCCACGGCAATAATGATTGTACAAAGTGTATGTTTTTTATTGGTTAACCTGGGTATTTTAAGAGGCTCTGTTTATGAGATTCCGTTATTAAAAGAAAATATAGTCTATTCTGTCTGCCAGTTATTACTGTTGGGAGCTGCACTGGACATTAAAGGAAGGGCTTTGAACATTGCGAAGAAAAGAATATGATTGTATGGTGTAAAAGGGATGTATACCGGAATGAAAAATGACATGGTGTTAAGTATTTTGGTTTGTGACGATGATAAATATTTTTTTGAGATGTTAAGGGACCGTTTATGCAAAAATATATATTTTAATAATTCTGATTTTCTGTATTCCGGCAATAAAGAAAATATGCTTAAAGCATATAGGAAGGTAAAACCGGATCTTGTATTTATGGATATTGAAGTTGACAAGGATATCGGATTTGATATAATAAGGGAACTGCTTAAAGAAGGATATTCACCACAGGTTGTTTATATAACCAATTATGATCATTATGTTTTTGATGCTTTCGTTGGTCAGCCGTTAGGCTTTGTAAGAAAACAAAGCTTAGAAAATGACTTGGAAACTGTTTTACGGGAAGTTAACAGGGTGTTTGAGAAAAAAATAAAAGTAATTGAAATTACAAGCGGGACAACTAAGTACACTTTAAAATTAAGTGAAATAATTGCCTTTGAAATATTTGTTCATGATATGACAGTGTATTATTATGATGATACGGAACTTACAGTGCGATATACGCTGAAAAAAATAGAAAATGAATTGAATAAGTATGATTTTATAAAGATAAGCAGAAATACGTTGATAAATCTTAATTATATAAAGGATATGTCAAAAGACATGATTGTCATGAAGAACGGCAGAAGGTTTTATATATCATCAAGAAACGTGACAGAGGTAAAAAACAGAATTAAGAAATTTAATGAGGAAAGACATGATTAAGAAATACTTAAATATATTATTTTATATGTTTTCATTTATATTTATATATTATCTGCTTGTTTCCGGCACAAATTATGAGATCTTACCAAGCTTATTGATTATGGTAATTATCTTTATAGATATTGCAATGTATATTGCTGATGAATATGAGAGCAGTATTATAACGGAAAAACAAAAAGCAGCGGTGTATTTAAAAGATTTGGAAAATCAAAGGGAGAATGTTGAAGCGATAGAACAAAGAAACTTAGAAACAGAAAAACGAAATCATGATTTAAAAAAGAATATAAGACTTATCAAGGACTTAATGGAAAATAACCGGTACGGTGAAGCCGGGGAATATGTATGTAAATTGGAAGAAAAATGCAGCACATATTTTTCGTATCGGTTATATTCTAAGCATTCCGTGATAAACTCTCTTTTGAATTCGAAGATTAAGTTCTGTCAATCAAATGGCATTGATGTAAAATGCTTTGTCTGTGGAAAAATAGATGGCGTTGATGATGTTGAATTATATTGTCTGTTGGTAAATTTGTTGGATAATGCGATTGCGGCGGCAATGTTGAGTGAAAAACCTTATATAAGTATATTTCTTAACTGTTCCGATACTGAGATTTATGGAGAGTTTATTAATACCATAAAAACTACAACAGGTTCCGATTTTGAAGATTTGATACCTGCAAATAATAAAGACGGACATGGATATGGTCTGCTGAATATACGTGAAATAGTCAAAAATAATAATGGCAAGATTGATTTTTTACTGCTTGATTCGGATAAGGTAAGAGTTACTTTCAAAATAAAGAAAAAAGTATTGACAACGAAAAATAATAGTGGTATTATACAGAAGTTGTGAAAATAAAGAAGAGTGTCCGCTCTCACCTCAGCACATATATGTGACTCGGGTTAATATTTAAGCTTTGACGGGCTGCTGAGTGGCGCCCTTAAGCGTTGAGTATGCGGATGGTTTTCTATCTGCATTTTTTTTGCGAAAATATGATGGAGGTGCACTACAATTAGCGACTTAATGATTAACGAACAGATCAGAGACAGGGAAGTCCGTCTGATTGGTGAGAATGGCGAACTTATTGGCATCATGTCTGCCAAGGAGGCATATAAGCTTGCTCAGGAGGCAGAACTTGATCTTGTAAAGATTGCTCCTACAGCTAAGCCACCGGTATGCAAGATTATCGATTACGGCAAGTACAAGTATGAGATTGCAAGAAAAGAGAAAGAAGCCAAGAAGAAGCAGAAGGTTATCGAGATTAAGGAGGTTCGTTTATCTCCGAATATTGAGGACAATGACCTTAACACCAAGGTTAGTGCAGCCAGAAAGTTCTTAGAGAAGGGCAATAAGGTTAAGGTAACTTTAAGGTTCAGAGGTCGTGAGATGGCGCATATGGCAAGCAGCAAGCACATCCTTGATGACTTCGCTAAGATGCTTGAGGAAGTAGCAGTTGTTGAGAAACCCGCCAAGGTAGAAGGCAGAAGCATGACACTGGTTTTAGCACAGAAGCGCTAAAATACTATATTTAAGGAGGATTTAATCATGCCAAAAATAAAGACAAGCAGGGCAGCAGCAAAGCGTTTTAAGAAGACAGGTACAGGTCAGTTAAAGAGAATGAAGGCTTACAAGAGCCATATCCTTACTAAGAAGAGCACAAAGAGAAAGAGAAATCTCAGAAAGGCTACTTTAGTTGATAAGACAAACCTTAAGGCAATGAAGAAGATTTTACCATATCTCTAAGATGAAGTCGGTTAAGACAGAGTTTTGTATGGTATGACAGTGCATTTGCCACGGTTGTCGGCATGTGCTTTAGAATAGAAATTTAGGAGGAATTAGACAAAATGGCAAGAATTAAAGGCGGTTTAAACGCAAAGAAGAAGCACAATAGAGTATTAAAGTTAGCTAAGGGTTACAGAGGAGCCAGATCTAAGCAGTACAGAGTTGCTAAGCAGTCTGTTATGAGAGCTCTTACAACAGCTTATGCCGGAAGAAAGCAGAAGAAGAGACAGTTCAGACAGTTATGGATTGCAAGAATCAACGCTGCAGCAAGAATGAACGGTCTTTCATACAGCAAGTTCATGTTCGGTCTCAAGAACGCAGGCGTTACAATGAACAGAAAGATGTTAGCTGAGTTAGCTGTTAACGATGCAGCAGCATTCACACAGTTAGCAGAGGTTGCTAAGGCTAATCTTAAGTAATTTTTGTAATTATTTAAAATAAATATACATTTCTTCAAATTTGCTATTGCAAATTTGAAACAGGAGATGTATAATATTATTCGGTTCCGGAGATAACGGAACCGGTATTCCTCGATAGCTCAATGGTAGAGCACACGGCTGTTAACCGTGGGGTTGTAGGTTCGAGCCCTACTCGGGGAGCTTAAGATTAAGGGACGCGGAGGCGTTCCTTTTTTCGTTTTACATGAAATAAAAAGCATGTGTGCTGATATTCAGTACACATGCTTTTGTTGTTTTTATGTTACATTTGAAGAAAGTTTCTGTAGTCCTCCAGTTCCTTCGGAACCTCGTAGCCCTTTCGCTGAAGCGATGTTATGACGATATCGAGATGCTTTGCCTTGGCTGAAAATACCTTGCTGTCATTGGAAAAGAGGTCTTTTACCATAGGATTGTCCTTTAATCTGTCACGGAATTCCTTCGCGAATGGGCAGTATGTTGCCAGGATACGTCTTACAACCTTGTTGAGACGGAAAGAGCCGAGTGCTTCGTAAATCATCCATACCTCGTAGTCACGGACAAACACCTCGCGGTAGTTGTTACGGCAGGAGGTGAGGTTAGACTTAATCTTAGCCTTGACCGCCTCGGAGAGCTCACGGTTCTTCTTGTAGAACTGAATGTAATCGCAGTACTCTGCGGTGAGTGAAGGGTCTGACATGTTGTTCCAGTATACACCTTGAGAGCGCTTGCACATCTCCCAGCGGAATTTTCCGGTTACGCTTATAAGTATATTGGCGACATTGATTGTCGGGAATATAGGTATTATGAAGCGTGCAGGGGTGTCCTTTCTGCGGCCTTCAATCTCCTGCCACATAAGACCGTCGTTTCCGGCGACAGGCATGAGAATTATATCCGGGAGAACCTCTGACATGATGAACTCACGGTCAATTTCCACATCCTTGTTCTGGTATATTGTCTCGCGGTAGAATGCTGAGTAGTCCTTGCGGCGGATGCCGTTAAGGGCAGCAATAACTTTTTCTGTTGTTGCGAGAAGTGAGCCGAAGTTCCTTGTGATGCCGTTGTCCGTTAGGACAGGGCAAAAATTGCTGCTTCTTCCGTGAGCGACACGGTTGGCTGAGGTAAACATATCGTCAATTTCGAACTGAACCTTTGCCTCAGTGTCCTTGAGTGCCGCATCGGCAGCGGTTGTTGAGAGCTTTCCCAGCTTCTTTGCTGAGTTGATGGTTTCTGCATAATCCATATCCATCATGTTCTTGGATGGCTCTTTGTCACCCCATAATATCTGTCTGAGCCAGGAATACAGAGTGTGGACTCCGCTGCCGTTACATTCATTCTCAACGATGAGCGACAGCTTGTAAAGCTCCAGTGCATTCTCTCTGGATAAAAGGTTCTCATCCATATATCCGAAATTGAGGAACATCGATACAATCGGAGGTGTGGTGAGGCTGTTGACTGCCTTGTTGAAGACAAGATAGTATATTTTGTAATACAGCTTGGAAATTTCACGTCTAAGCTGTCTGGCCTCGTCGGAAGGAGAGACCTGCTGCTTAGGGTCGCGGTACGTTTCGATAAGCTGCATGAAACGTGATGCACTGTCACTGTCTAACTCAGCATAAGTTAACAGTCTCGGAAGTGACTTCTCAAGCTGTGACCATGCATAGTCCTCATCAAAATCGTCCTCGGTTGTTATAAAGGCGGCAGGTGTGTCCTCGAGTGCCATGATAAAGTCGTCCTCAGGAACCTCCTCCTCAACATAGTCTAAGTTGATTTCAAGCTTGTCCGCCATCTGTGTACATGCATCGTTGGCATTGGAGAGAAACCTTGCACCGTCGTATATTGCTCCTATTGCGGCTGTAAGGCTGGACTTATAAAAGTCAACCGTAACCTTGCTTGGAATGGTTGAAAGTGCATTGAATTTATCAAGTTCCCAACGGGCAATGCGCGAGTCGGGGCGATATTCGGTGTCAAGTTCACGACATCTGCGCGTCAGTTCAAGATATGTCTTGATTATATCTGCAATGTGACGTGACTGCATAATAACAAAAATACCGATATTGTCTGCCTGGTCACTCAGTACACGGCTGATATCCGCAGAAGAAGAGACCTTGTACTTCTTAACCATGGTCTCTTCCTCTGCAAAATAATTGTATATGTACATTCCGTAAAAGCAGTCCGTCAGACCTGCCGCGGAGCCGGGACCAAGATAATACGTACCATAAGTTGTCATGCATTTTATTTTACCCTTGAGGATGATGTATATCTCATCGACATCATCTCCGCGGGTGGTGAGGCGCTCGCCTGCTGCATAGGTAACTACGCTTCCTGAAATGCCATTATCCATATTAATCCCCATTCTTGAGCAGATTAGCCTCTGCTTCCTATCTTAGAAAGTGTCTTGTGAACTTCAGCTTTGAGCTTCTCGTTCGTTGTTGTGTTGTAGAGTATCTGAAGTCTTGCCTTGATGTGATCTGTACCAATCTCACCTAATGTGTCGACTGCGGCGAATACAACCTCCTCGTCAAGTGACTCTAAGAGCATGATGACAAGGTTTCTTGAGTCATCATTGGCATACTGCTTACATGCTTCACATATTGCAAGCTGATCCTCTATTGTTGACCAAAGATACTGCTTGCGAATCTTCTCGGTCTTTTTCTTCTTGAGTAACGATAAATACTTCTTAGTTAATGCCTGATCTGCCATAGTGTAATACCTTCCTTCTGTTTATATCAGCTGTCAGAAAAGTAGCTGATTTATACTAAATAGTCTAGTCTATTTCGAGGGTAATGTCAATAAAATTTAGGTTGTTATGGAGCGGGAATTGTGTATAATAAAAATAGAAAACAGGTCATCGCAAGAGAAAGGAATCCGCTATGATAATAAATGATAAAAATAACTATGTTGATATGATGGCAAAATTTGTTGAGGCACTCGGATATACGGATGTCAAGCAGTCCGGTGATGAAAATATTGTGAATATTATGGCAAAAAAAGATGGCAGAGTCTATGCTTTTGCATGCCGTTATGATATAGATGCCATAAGCGGTAAAGCTATGGAGGAATTTATCGCGGCGGCTAAAAAGCCGGGCGTGGATGTGCTGGTGTTTATGACCAACAGCTCATTTTCATCATCAGCTAAGAAGACGGGAGATGCTGCGGGCGTTGAATTGTGGGACAGAAATTATATAGACAGAATTTCAATAGGCGTGGATGTGCAGTATGAGAAGCCGGCAGTTAAAGAAAAGAGCCACACGAAGCTGTATATTGCGATAGCTGCTGTTGTGGCTGCCGTTTTGATAGCAGCACTGGTATTGTACTTTTTTAAGTAAGCTTATTTGTCAAGGCGCATATCGGACTGGATTCGGTTTTTATATGTTTCCGGGTCTTTTGCCATTTCAGCCATGACCTCAAATGCAAACAGCACCATTGCTTCCTTGCAGCAGGAGGCATCATTTTTGCCTGTATCGTGCAAAAGGTCATAATTTGACATCTGCCATACGAACAGGTCGGCGATGGAGTAGCCGTCAATAGTGTAACGGCATAGGAGGTCATGGTGGTCTATATAATACAGGAGCTCTTCATATATACCGGTATTTTCCATAACCGATGACCAGAATGAATTGAACCAATCGTCATTGTTTCCAACCAGATCGGACAGTTCCTTAACTGCTTCCATAAGCTTGATTTTTCTTGCGTCATAGATGATATTTGCCATAGTAAGCCTCGATTCTGTTCAAAAAGGGTAATGCAAAACAGCCCCAAATGCCTGATTCACAAGCATCTGAAGCTGTATAATGCAAATGCAGTCGAAGGGAGTTGAACCCTCATGGACGTAAGTCCACATGAACCTGAATCATGCGCGTGTGCCAATTTCGCCACGACTGCATATAGTGTCAGGTGATTAACCTTACTGACGCTTATATATAATATCATTCATGACGAGAATTTGTCAAGGGCAATGTGAAAAATGTCAGAGATATTGTACGATTTGTAGAAAAAGAATATTTATTAAAAAAAATTTAAAAAATTTCAAAAAAGTACTTGCATTATCAAAAAGGGTATGGTATTATACATCATGTCGCTGGTGAACAACAGCGAAGCACATAATAAGCAGTCGTGGCGGAATTGGCATACGCGCTAGACTAAGGATCTAGTCCATATTGCTTGGGTGCGGGTTCAAGTCCCGCCGACTGCACTTATTAAGACCTTGAGAGTTTTCTCAAGGTCTTTTGCTGTTCTCAAAGATTTTCTTAATAGAATTATAATTTTTGGAATCCTTGAATTTTCCCCATGTCTGTTGTATAATCAATTCATTAATGCTGCGCAAAATGCGCGAATTCAGGAGGTTGTGATGGGAGAAATTTTTTCAGAGTGGATTGTTAAGAGAAAGACACCGCAGAAGGTCAGGATGATAGAGGTCTTGCTTGTCATCGTATGCGTGCTGTCATGTGTACTTATCCGTATTCCGTATGTCGGAGTGCTTGTGGTTGCACTTATAATTTTTCTTACTTATATTTACTTTAAGAACAACGATGTCGAGTGGGAGTACGCACTCGTCGAGAAGAATATGTACATTGATAAGATTATGAAGAAGTCCAAGAGAAAGAGAATGGGCGAGTATGACCTTACAAAGACTGAGGTTATGGCACCGGCGGATTCCTCATATATCAAGGAATATGACAACAGAAATCTTAAAGTATGTGATTATTCATCACTTATTCCCGAGAACGAGAATAAGAAGTATGTGATGGTAATTCTGAATAATAACGAACTTATCAAGCTTATTTTAGAGCCTGATGAGAGAATGCTTAAAGAACTCAGGGATATAATTCCGAGACAGCTCCACATCGATTAGCGGTATGTCAGCTTTTTAAAATGAATGGTTGACATTTGCAGGAGTATTTGCTACTATTGATAAAATTATACAAAATTAAGAAAGCGAGGATATTTAAGATGGGTAAGATTATTGGCGATGGCATTACTTTTGATGATGTGCTGCTGGTACCACAGTATTCGGAAGTTACACCGAATATGGTAGATTTATCAACGAATCTTACAAAGAAGATTAGACTGAATGTTCCTATTATGAGTGCCGGTATGGATACAGTTACCGAACACAGAATGGCAATTGCAATGGCAAGACAGGGTGGAATCGGTATCATTCACAAGAATATGTCCATAGAGGCTCAGGCTGAGGAAGTTGATAAGGTTAAGCGTTCCGAACATGGAGTAATCACGGACCCATTTTATTTATCACCTGAACATACACTCCGCGATGCGGACGAGCTTATGGCTAAGTTCCGTATTTCCGGTGTTCCTATCACAGAGGGAAGAAAGCTGGTTGGAATTATCACTAACCGTGACCTTAAGTTCGAGCAGGATTTTGACAAGAAGATTCGTGAGTGCATGACAAGCGAGGGTCTTGTTACGGCTAAGGAAGGAACTACCCTTGAGGAGGCTAAGGAGATTCTTGCAAAGGCTCGTAAAGAGAAGCTTCCTATTGTAGATGATGATTTTAATCTTAAGGGTCTTATCACAATCAAGGATATCGAGAAGCAGATTAAGTATCCTTTATCTGCCAAGGACGAGCAGGGAAGACTTCTCTGCGGAGCCGCAGTAGGTATTACCAAGAATATCATGGATAGAGTTGATGCACTGGTTGAGGCTAAGGTTGACTGCATAGTAATTGATTCTGCACATGGTCACTCCAAGAATATTATAGATACACTTAAGATGGTTAAGGCAAAGTATCCTGACCTTCAGGTTATAGCAGGTAATATAGCAACGGGTGCAGCGGCTAAGGCACTCATCGAGGCAGGTGTTGATGCAGTCAAGGTTGGTATCGGACCGGGCTCCATCTGTACCACAAGAGTTGTTGCAGGTATCGGTGTTCCTCAGATTTCGGCAGTTATGGATGTCTATGAGGTTGCCAAGCAGTATGGCATTCCTGTTATTGCTGACGGCGGTATCAAGTTCTCAGGCGACATCACTAAGGCTATTGCGGCAGGAGCTGATGTATGTATGATGGGAAGCATGTTCGCCGGCTGTGATGAGGCTCCGGGAGATTTCGAGTTGTTTCAGGGTCGTAAGTACAAGGTATATCGTGGAATGGGTTCCATCGCCGCTATGGAGAACGGAAGTAAGGATCGTTATTTCCAGACGGATGCCAAGAAGCTTGTTCCGGAGGGCGTTGAAGGACGAGTTGCATACAAGGGACTTCTTGAAGACACGGTATTCCAGCTTATGGGCGGTCTTCGTTCGGGAATGGGTTACTGCGGAGCACCGACAATTCCATATCTCAAGGAGAATGGACAGTTTGTCAAGATTTCCGCTGCATCACTTAAGGAGAGCCATCCTCATGATATTCATATCACCAAGGAAGCGCCTAACTACAGCGTAGACCAGTAGGAGATATATTGATATTTACGGTATGAACGAACCTCAAGGAGTACCTGAATGAAAAAAGGTATGTTAATTTTATCAGGAGTATTTGGGCTGTCAATGATAGCCCTGATACTCCTGATTATGGTATATATAGGAAAAAACAGCATAAGCGGCAGCAATGGAAGTAGGGAGACGGTGGCGTATACCATGCAGGAGACGACAACGGTTCAGTCGGTATATTTAGTGACGATACCTAAGGAGATACAGCTTCCCGGGTGGGCAGAAGAGTTTAAAGGTACGATTGAGGAGAATCTGCTACCGGTTAACCCATATTCCAGACCGGGAACCAAGCTTGAAGAGGTCAATGCCATTGTTATACACTACGTCGGGAATCCCGGAACGACAGCGGCACAGAACAGAAGCTATTTTGAGAATATTATAGAGACAGGAGAAGCCTCGGTGAGCAGCCATTTTATAGTGGGACTTGACGGTGAGATTATTCAGTGTGTTCCGCTTGACGAGATTTCCTATGCTTCCAACACGCGCAATGAGGATACGATTGCTGTTGAGACATGTCACCCTGATGAGACAGGCAAGTATAATCAGACGACTTATGATTCGATGGTTAAGCTTACGGCTTATCTTTGCATTCTCTATAATCTGAATCCTGACAAGGATGTTATAAGGCATTATGATGTGACGGGCAAGGAATGCCCTAAGTATTTTGTGGATTATGAGAATGAGTGGAGCTTATTTAAAGCTCAGGTGAAGCGTCAGATGAGTGAAAAATAATTTGTTCAATAAAAAACAATGCAGGTCAATACCTTAAGATTAAGATATTGACCTGCATTATTTTTTGTTGAACAGGATTCAGGTGTCAAAACATGCGTTCACAGCTTTAATATGTATATCCTGTTATAATTATGCATATCACGACTTTTGGAAGGAGCTTAGTTGTTCTTAAGACTCTGTTTATCGTACAGCCACAGACGGCATGGATGCCGGCTGAGTTGCAAACA